>QFCE01000438.1_pt1 | contig 269682 bp, 188 predicted proteins | sample 5346091 | NCBI WGS metagenome assembly QFCE01 (sample SAMN09062252, study PRJNA434731) | Human gut metagenome, whole genome shotgun sequencing project. | isolation source: stool timepoint A chromium assembly | host: Homo sapiens | collected 2015 | reverse complement strand
TTCCGAGGGTGGACGCAGGGGGCGGGCCGGGAGGCGGGCTCGGCGCAGGGAGATGCTGCACGTAATATCTCAGCGAACGCTCCGTACCTTTCGACAAATCAGATTGGCGCACAAGCCGAGGGCGCTTTTTCTTGGCATACACTGATCGGTCCTCTGACACTTATAACATATGAAACAGAAGCGTCAGGAGGTCTGTCTTTTGAGTCGTCTCGTGTGGTCCCGACAGCCGAAGAAAACCGCCCGGTCAATGTCGCGCTCCCCGTGTGTATATATCTTGGCCTCCCGGCCTAAGTGTGGAGGCCGAGATACAGGCAGATCGGGATGTCAACCGAAGCTGGCATGACCGTAGGGCTTGCCCCGTAGATCGTGTTATTGCGCGACGCGTCAAAAGTGCATCCTTGGCTCGACAAGTTAGACGAGACCTGAAACGATGCATAATCGACGTCGTATGACGTTTCTGTGATGCGAAACGCGCCATTTGCCTCAATAATCGAATTATCAATAATCATTGTGCCGCGTACGCCAAAAGCCCCCGAAATCTCCGGCAACCCTGCGTCATGATGAGTGCCCGCACTTCCCACGCTCCCCGTCCAAGCTCGGAAACGCGCAGGGCGAGGCAAAAATCCTTTTTTATTCGCTATGCTATTTGAAAAGAACATAGAGATATTTTCTGACCCCAACCCTTCGGTGTTGTGTGTCTTTTCCATCTGCCCCCCGCCTTTCCGAGCTTGGACGGGAGGGGCGGGCCGGGAGGCCGGGAGTTGGCAGGTAGATACGATTGAAATTTCGCCTACGCTCGAGTCTGCTATCTCGTCATACGACGCCGATTCTCCTGTTCAGTTATACAGAAATGGGCGTGTTGAAGATAAGGAACTCATCTCGGGTATTCCTTGGTCATCTGTACCGGGGGGAGATATGATGAATCGTAATCGCTACATATCGACACAACGACAGTCGGCTGAAACCCGCCCGGTCAACATTGCTGTGCCTGTTATTCTCTATCTTGGCCTCCGCGCTTAGGCCGGGAGGCCAAGATATAAGGCCACGGGTAACGCAACGTTGGCCGGACGATTTTCATCAGCGGTCGGGACAACGCGTGCTGCTGAAATAGACAGTTCGCCATACATATTAAATGAGGTATCTCCGTTGGTCCCGAGTAGTCCCAAAAGAGGGTCGACACGTAATGCTAGCGCTCCAGACGCAGGATTGTCTCCCACTCTTAGTGAGCCCATACGCGATAGTGACGTCTGTCCAGTTATTTCGCGTATCGCATCTCCCTGATAACTCCCGGCCTCCCGGCCCGCCCCTCCCGTCCAAGCTCGGAAAAACTTTTTGTGACAATAAAACTATAAATAAAGGAACAAGATATGACGATACCTCAGATGTATATGTATGACTTGAAGACCGGAGAATACACCGGCAGCCGTGATGCCACTCGGCGTCCGAACGGCGAGTATATACTGGAAGCGACCGGCGCGACATCTGTTGCTCCGCCCGCTGTCATTCCTACGGGGCAGACTGCCCGCTGGACCGGGGATGCGTGGGAGAAGGTGGAAGACCACCGCCAGCACATGGACGAGCGTGGGCGCAAGGAAGGCGGGACGCCGTACTGGCTCCCCGATGATACATGGCGTTCCGAACCCCGGTACATGGAAGAACTCGGGCCGCTTCCGGCTGATGCGCTTTTAGAACGCCCGAGACGTCCGCTTGAGGAGTATAAAGCTGATAAGCGGCGGGAAATCATCGCGGCTATACGGCGGCACTGACGGCAACCCTGACGATGCCCGCAGAGTCTCCCTCGGCGGCGGAAGTGGCGACGGGGGCAGCGCTTTTCGCCGCTGACGACGCCGTTGGGCTTGCCGACGTGCAAACAATTCTTATAGCGAGGAGGGACGAGTTGCTGGCGGCTGTAGAAGCGGCACAACGCCGAGAAACGGTCTCGGCGATCGTGGTCTCTTACCCGGTCTAGCGGTACGAATTACAGGCAGAGGCGGGGGAGATTGCGACGCTCCCCCACCGGCCCGGCGTACGACACGCCGGACCACGGCCCCACATGATACGTACATATCATGCGGAGTGTCCGCCTGCGTTTATGGCTCACAGTCAGACCGCGAGCGCGTAAACGCATATCAGGACGGATGCGGGGGCGCAAGGGAAGGACAATCAAAAGATGGAGTGTACGGACAGGGAAATCAGGTGCGGCAAGTGCGGCCGCTTGCTGGGAACGGGGACGGCACTTAGCTTTACGGTCAAGTGCCGGTGTGGAACGTATAATCACATTCAAGTCGTCACTACGAGGGCCAAGAGCTCCAACTCCGAAACATCGGAGTCAAACCATGTCACAGAACAAAACTCTCCCGCCGCTGGCTGATAATGCGCCCGGCGTCAACGGTTTCAAGTACAAGCCCCGCTTCGGCGTCATCGTCATCTGTAAAGACGAGGAAGAGCATAGACGGGTGTATGAGCGCCTGCGCGGAGAAGGCTACAAATGCCGGGTGGTACGCGTATGAAGATCACCATCCACCACGAAAGTCCGGACTATCAGTCATACCGCGCCGCCTGCGTGCGCTCTCTCTTCAATGCCGAAGCCAGCGACTTTCGGCTTGAGGCGGAATTGCCGCTTGACGCGGAACCGTGGCAAATCGGACTTATCGTCGGCCCGTCGGGTTCCGGCAAGTCTTCCCTTGGCTCTCGCATCTGGGGGTCGGAAACGGTGCGCGGCTCTGAAGTATGGCCAACGGACGCCCCTATTGTTGACGCCATTGCTCCAGATTTCAAGGGAGGTGACTGGCAACAGGTGACGGCGGCACTTTCCGCCGTCGGCCTTGGCGACGTTCCGTCATGGCTCCGTCCGTACCACGTCCTTTCGACCGGAGAAAAGTTCCGGGCGTCTCTTGCCCGTATCGTCTGCGAAGCCCCGGAGCACGTCGTGATTGACGAATTTACCAGCGTGGTCGACCGTCAAATTGCCCGGATAGGCGCGTCAGCCTTTGCAAAGGCATGGCGGCGCACTGGTGGGCAGGCCGTTCTTCTTTCATGTCATTATGATATTATTGACTGGCTCGCCCCCGATTGGGTTTTCGATACCGCAACCGGCGATTTCCGCTGGACACGGGGGTGTCTTCAACGCCCCCGAATCGATCTCGACATATTCCAGACCAACTGGCGATTTTGGCCGCTTTTTGAGCCGCATCACTATCTGAGGGTGCCGCACATGGTGGCCGCCACAAACTACGTCGGATTTGTGGGCGATCAGCCTGTGGCTCATGTGGCCGTCTCGACGCTGGCGGGACTTCGGGAAGCGCGGGCGTGCCGACTGGTTATTTTGCCGGAGTGGCAAGGCGCGGGCGTCGGTCTTCGCTTCCTCAATGCCGTTTGCGCTCTTTGGAGGCGTGGGCAAAATCGATACGGCAAACCGATGCGGACGCTTTTCCACACGTCGCATCCGGGGCTTGCGGCGGCCCTACGCCGGAGCCCGCTATGGACGCAGGTTTCCGCCAGATTTTACGGCGAAGACAAGCTCAGGTGTCATAATTCCATGATCAACTCGAGGCAACGTCTTGGCGGGACATGGGCGGCGGTTGGATATGGCGGACACTTTCGGGCCGTGCAGGGTTTCCGGTATCTCGGTGAGGATGCCGCATGAAGATTGTACTTTTTGGGCAGAAATGGCTCGCCGCCGAAGTACTTAAAGCCATTACGGCTCTCCCCGGCGTTGATGTTGTTACAGTATGCCCGGACACCGAAACGCCCGATGTGCTACGCCGGGCGGCCTTTGAGTTGGGCATACCTTCATCTAGGAATATGGATGCGCTCCCCCGGTGCGACATGGCGGTTGCGGCACATTGCCAGCGGTATATCCCCACCGCCGTTCGTAGCCGGTGCGGGCTTGGCGTTCTAGCGTATCACCCCTCGCTACTTCCCCGTCATAGAGGGCGGGATGCCGTCAAATGGGCAGTGGCTATGCGTGACCCGATAACGGGCGGGACCGTGTACTGGATGGACGACGGTGCGGACACAGGGCCGATCGAAGCTCAGGAATGGTGCCATGTCCTGCCCGGTGAAACCGCCCCGGAAGTATGGCGGCGTTCCCTCGCGCCTATCGGAGTTCGGCTACTCACCGAAACGGTGGCACGGCTGGCCACAGGAGGGCGACCCCGAGCCAGACCACAGGACGAACGTATAGCGACGTGGGAACCGGCATTCACAACGCGAAAGTTGAAGGCATAAAAGAAGGCGGGGAACTTCCCCGCCTTTGTAATTTTATTGCGGAATCTGCAATTCGGTTTTTGTCGAAGTTATCATGCCGCTGGAGGCGGGGTTATCGCGCGCATCAACAGTCATGGCGCAAGCGCCTGCGATTGAAGTGTAGCCATACCCAAAACCCGAAGCATAAGGAAAAGGCAAAAAAGCGTGCCGCAAATCACGCGCGTATTAGTTCACGGGGCCATAATGATAGGCAGGCTTTAAACGTGACCAGCAACATAAACGGCAAGATTAACGGCTGTTCAGGTTGCGGCTAATGATATGAATCAAGAACTTCCTGTGGTTCCTCAAGCTGTTCGACGCTCGGCAAAGCCCCTGAAAGGCCCGCTGCCGCGCAGGCTATAACAATCCGCATTCTATATGTCTTATTTTTTAGGAGAGCATCAAGTTCTTCTTTATATTCTTCGCTGATTGATTCTTCAGCGACATTTTTCACAGCTTCAAAAATTTCTTTATTTAATTGAAATATAACATCAATTCTGGATGATATTTTTTCATCATCCAAATTTTTCTTTGAATAATCATGGGCAAATTTATTTCTAATGTGTGAAATATTTTTTAATGAATCGTAAGCTGTTTTTCTCAGAAGTCCAACAGCACGGGCAAGGTTGACTTTGAAGGAAAAAGAATCTTCTCGTTTCAGGTCTATACTGCCGGGTACAATCCTTGCTTCAAGCATGTTCGTCAAGATGTCTTCAATATAAGCAACGCCGATAATAGCAATTTCCCTATCTGACTTTCCGGAGAGTAAATCAGAACATTCCAAGAAGACTTCACTCGCCCGCTTACTGTCAAAATCATCCATATTTTCCTCGCATAGAACACGCCTTTTCCGGGCGTTTTTTTATTTTTAGGTCTACACTCTTTTCATGAAATTACCATGACTGACCTTTGGGGTAGTATATCTCCCTTGACACCAGTGGGGAACTGGTGCTGACATCCGGTATGGACATGCCGAACCACGACCCCACATGGTGATAACGCACCATGTAGAATTTCCGCCTATGTTGTGCCGTGACGGGGTGCAACAAAAACAGGTAAAGGTGAGGGGGGGTATAAGATGGATAATAACAACGGAGAAAACCCGAGAAATTCGCTGTTCACACTGTAACCGTCTGCTCGCCAAAGGTGAGTGCTCTATCTTGAGCGGAAATGCCCCGGTACGGGACCCTCTGCATACGGTATGCCATAGTATCCTCTACTCCAAATTTTTCATACCAAAACTAAACGGCGTTGTACACAAAATTGTCTGGCGCGTTACAAACCGCCGCGCTAGAGGTAGACGAGCAGGATGGTCATGGCGATGGTGCTCAGGAGGATGGACAGGGAACAGATGTTGCCCGCCATGATCACGTCGCCCTTGAGCTTCATGGTGAAGATGAGGGCCAGCGAAGAGGAGGGGGCGAGGGCGATGACGGCCATAGCCTGCCGGATTTCAAGCGAGAAGGGCAGATAACGGTAGAAGAGGAACGCCAGCACGGCTGAGAGCGCATAACGGACTGTGATGTGTTTGATGAGGCACCGGAAGCTCTTGCTGTCCATTTGCAGATTGATGTTCACGCCGATCATGAGCATACAGAGGAACGCGTTGGCGTCCCCGGCGATCTTGGTGAAGATGATCACGGGATGCGGCAGGGCTAGGTGCAGGAACGCCATGACGATCATGATCAGATAGATGCAGAAAGGGATGGACGAAAAGACGTTGCGCAGGAAACTCTTGATGGACAGATGCTGTGAGGCGTCGGTAACGCTGTTGGCGAGCGCGTAGGTACCGCCCGTGCACATGATCGCGTTCCCGGCGTCGAACAGGCAGGTGGCCAGGAACCCTGTGGGAGGCAGGAACCCGGCGACGAAAGGCATGGCGAACGTGCCGATGTTGTAGCCCGAAAGGTTGAGCATGGAAAAGGCGCGTTCCTGCCGGGCCTTGCCGTGGGTCATCCCGTAGCCGGTGGCGACCATGAGGACGTTGCAGAGCGCGCCCAGAGCGACGAGCCAGAGCATTTCGGAAGTCACGGGCACGCCGTTGATGCTGGTTATGATGATGCACGGCAGAGTGATGTAGAACACGATGCCGGAAAGCACGCGGAACGTCTCCGCCTTCAGGATGGACAAACGGCGGAGCAGGTAGCCGAGCATGATGAAGGTGATGAACGAAAGAACTTTGAACAGTGCCTCTTCCATGAAAAATCCCCTTTCTGCACCAGCCCGCGGGATCGCGTTTCAAAGGGCAATCCTCCGGCGGTGTGGTGTTCCCATGTACGGGGCGAACCTATTATACCCACTTTCCGTTCCTGTATACTCCCCCCACCGTACGGCGCGGAAGGCCGTCCCGCCGGGTCTATCCGAAGGGGCGGCACACAAAAAGGCAGCCGCACCCGGAGAAGAAAGGGGTGCGGCTGCCTTCAAGCTTGTGCCGGCGGCAGGATCGGAGGAAGGCTATACCAGCGAACCGGCAGCCTCGTAGATCCCTTCGGAAATGGTGGGGTGGGCGTGGATGGTTTCGAAGAGATCGCGGGCTGTGCAGCCACGCTGGATGGCGAGGGTGGCTTCGGCGATCAGATCGGAAGCGTGGGCTCCGGCGATGTGCGCTCCGAGGAGCTTGCCGCTGCCTTCTTCAACGACGAGCTTGAACAGCCCGGCGAGTTCGCCCATGGCCTGCGCCTTGCCGAGCTCGCGGAACTGGAACACCGAAGTTTTCACGGCGAACCCCTGTTGCTTGGCTTGCGCTTCGGAGAGCCCCACATCCCCGATTTCCGGGGCGGTGAAGATGGCGGAGGGCACCACATCATAGCGCTGCGCCTTCCTGTCTTCGGGATGCAGGATGTTGTGCACGGCGGTATGGGCTTCCGCGACGGCCATGTGCGCCAGCATGATGCGGCGTGGCCCGATAACGTCGCCGATGGCGTACACGCCCGGCACCGAGGTTTCCAGAAAGTCGTCGGCTTCGATCCAGCCCCGGGCATCGACCTTGACCCCGGCGGCGTCGAGCCCGAGGCCGTCCGTATGCGGCACGCGGCCCACGGTGACGCACACCGCGTCGGCCTCAAGCGTGCGCGGGGCGGGCGGGTTGGCCACCTCCACGAACGGAGACGCGCCGATCTCCACGGAGACGCCTGTCCCGGTGGGCGTTGTGGCGGTCACCGTGCGGGCCAGTTCCACGGCGATGCCCTTCTTTTTCATTTCACGCTGCAACAGGCGGCTGATTTCCTCATCCACTGAGGGCAGGGGCAGTACGCGGTTTTGGCCTTCCACGACCGTCACCTTGGAGCCGAACGCCCGGTAGATGAACGCCAGCTCGCAGCCGATGACCCCGCCGCCCACGATGATCAGGCTGGGCGGTACGGCTTGCAGTTCCAGCGCGTCATCACTTGACAGCACGCGGGCGTGATCGACGGGCAGGGCGGGCAATTCCAGCGGCGAGGAACCCGTGGCGATGATCACGTTGTCGCTTTCGACCTCTTCCGTGCCCTCCGCCGTGGTTACGCGCACCAGCTTCGCGCTCACGAGTTCGGCCTTGCCGTAGACGACGCGGACTTTGAGCTGGGCGCACGTTTTTTCAAGGCCGGTCTGCAACGTGGCGGTGACCTTGCGCTTGCGGTTCACGATGGCGGGCATGTCCGCCTTGAGCGCGCATTCTCCGGTGATGCCGAATTCCGCCAGCCGTCCGCTCATTTCCAGCACGTCGGCGGACGAGCGCAGGGTTTTGGTGGGGATGCAGCCCGTGTGCAGGCACGTGCCCCCGAGTTTCGCCCGTTCCACGAGCGTCACTTCTACCCCGGCCTTCGCCGCCGCAAACGCCGCCGAATAGCCTCCAGGCCCGGCCCCGATGATGGTCAGTTTCATATCGCCTCCTCAAAAGGTGCTGCTTGATGCGCTTCCAGCCGGGACGAGTCCCCGCTTCCTGCCAGTGGGAATTCTTTAGGAGAAACCAGCGGAGGATGCAAGGCCGATCAGCCGATACTCTGGCGAAATACGTTTTTTATGCACTTTGAAATAACGATTTTTTCAGAAAATAACGATTTTTCTTTTCTTCTAAATAGAACAGTGATTTTTCGGCAGATGAGGGCTAGCGCTTCCAGTGGAACGTGAATACCTGTTCGACGTCAGGGTGCAGGCTCAGATGAACCGGGCAGGTATGGGCGGCGCGTTCGATCATGGTTTTCTGTTTGTCGGTGTATTCGCGGTCGGGCATGGTGAAAACGACTTCAAGCTTGCCGATGCGCCGGGGGTTCGCGCTCATGGTTTTGGTGACTTCGATGCTGGTTCCGGTCACGTCCACATCGTGCATTTTGCCGTAAATGCCGATGATGGTCATGGCGCAGTTGGCCAGCGCCGTGGCGCAGAGATCCGTGGGCGAAAAGCCTTCGCCCTTGCCGTTGTTGTCCACGGGGGCGTCGGTGATGAGGCGCGCGCCGCTGGCGACGTGAACGGATTCGACACGAAGGTCGCCAAGATACGTTGCGGTAATGGTAGCCATGCCAAACTCCTTTTTCATGGACTGTACCGGAAACTCCCGCAAGAGCCTACCCCCCCGTTATGCCTTGCCTGTAGAGTCCCGTTTCCGCCCATATGGTTTGAAGTGCGGTGCGTTTTATTGACAACCTCTGTGATTTCCACCATTGTTAAAATAGATACCGAGTCTTCCCGCACTGATGAGTGCCTTTTTAGGGGATGGAGGATGGCTTTGCTCGGAAAAACAGACTGGTATAGCGCCGAAAAGAAAATCATCCTGACGATCGCGTTGGCTATCCTGATCGCTTCTGTATCGGTCTTCGCCATTCTGTATCTGATGATGAGCCACGCCTTGCAGGAGGATATCCGGGCACGTGCGCGCGTGGTGAATGCCTATGCCGAATCCCATTTGAATCTTGAGGGATTCGTCCACATCAATACGCTTAAGGACATGCGGCGGGACACCTATCAGGACATGCAGTCCATGCTGGATAATATCCGGCAGATCGCCAATGTCCGGTATCTCTACACCGCCAAGTTCAATGACCGGGGCCAGCCCATGTATCTGGTGGACGGCCTACCGCCGAATTCTTCGGATTTCCGCAGCCCGGGCGACCTCATTGAACAAGACATCGTCCCCATGTTGAACCGTTGCCTGTCCGGTGAACTCATCGAATCGGATGGTGTGCTGAATACCGAATGGGGCGCGATCTTCCTGACGTGTATGCCCGCCTATACCATTGGCGAGGCGGAGCCCATCGGGGCCGTGGTTATGGAGTTCAACGCTGACGTCATCTACAAAAGCAAGCTTCGGGCCATGCTGTACAGCGGGGCGCTGGCCTTGGTGATCGTGGGAGGCTGCACCTTTATTACGATGCTCTGCCTGCGTCGTCTGGCCACGCCTTTTTATAAGAAGCTCGCCTACACGGACATGCTTACCGGCATCGGCAACCGCACTGCCTTTGAACTGGAACTGAAGAATCTGGAAAAGAGGCTTCCCCACCCGTTTACCATCGTCGCGTATGATCTGAACTACATGAAACGGATCAACGATACCTACGGTCATGCGGCGGGGGATGCCTATCTCCGGCGTATGGCCCACCTGCTGATGCGCGAGGAGCCGGTAAGACGGGGGCTTTCATTCCGTATCGGAGGGGATGAATTTGTGACGCTGTTTGAGGGCGAGGAGGAGGAAACCCTGTTGCGGGAGCTAGAGGTGTTCCACATGGCGGGGGCACAGGCCGAAGTCAATGGGGAGCCCGTCACTTTCGCCTATGGGGTCGCCTCGTATGATCCCGCCCTCGATAAGGGTAGTTTGCACAATACCCTGAGCCGGGCCGATGCTCTCATGTATCGCTTTAAGAAAGCCGCCAGAGGAGAAAGCTGAGAACCGGGAAAGACCGGACAATAGCTTGAAAAACTTACAGAACGCCGCCCTTCCCGGATTTCGGGACAGGGCGGCGTTTGTATTTGGACGGTTTCCTTCATGGAAAGGAAACCGGATAGAGGCTTAGTGCTGTACGGTCGACTCGGGTTCATTGAGCATGTCAGCCATGCCAAAGCGGAATTGGCTCACGGCGGAGGCACAGTCGTTTTCAAGTCTCTGAATGTTCTTGCCCGCTCCGGCCTTGAAGCCTTCACGGTAGGCGCTGGTCATCAGATGGATGAAAATGTCGAGATCGAGTACAATAGGTTCTTTTTTATCTTTCATCGTCACATCCTGGTTGTTGTGTATGGTATGAGCATACTGTAAGTGCGGAAAACAGATCGTCTATTATCTTTCATCATGATAATCAATAGGATATGCCATATAGAAGAACATCAGCACTTGCGCTGACGGTCTCACGGCTGACCGTGCGGGACGCTGGCCGGAGCATCCTTCCCCCAATGCATGTCGGTCTGATCGCTTTTTCCCGTTTCCGTCTGAGGGAATTGGCTGTTCGGATGGTTTGGGGAGCTCCGTCGTATTGGCTGGCTTCCTCTAGTACGATGTGACGCGCAATGCTATGATAAAAAGAGTTTCCGGGCAAAAAAATGCTGAATACCTAGTTTGGGGTGCATACCTTTTTTCCTTTTCATAAGAAAAATGCGAGATAGCTTTCCGGCCAGCAAACCTTGGCGTCCTCGTTTTTCCGGAAAAGCACTGCTCCTGTTTTCGCGTTTCCCGTTACGGCAAGCCCCGGAATAGGGTCTTACGGGAGAAGCCAGCGGGAGAGACAAGGCCACAGCCGCCCTAAAAGCTGTAGCGGATAAACAAGGTATACCGCGAAAAACGGCGTATTGAAGGCAAACGCGGAGAGGCCCCCTGGTCTGGACTGGGAGGGCCTTCTTCATGAAACGACACCGTGTCCGTGGATTCCAGCACGGTACGGATGTCCCCGCTCGGTCGGCCCCGTTGGGTATAGGCTCCGCGATTGAATCGAAGGAGAAGAAACTGGCGCCCGCGCTGAGGCTCACCGCCTGCAATCATCTGAAACGATACGATTGCCAAGGAGTTTTCGGGCGGTTCTTTGCTGGCAGGATTTCGCCTCGGTATGTTGTATACGAGGACAAAGCCTTTACAGCATCGGCGCTGACAAGAGGGCGTCCGTATCAGGCCCGCTTGTCTTTTATCTGACGCAGGGTCGTGAACAGGGCCGGGATATCCACCGGCTTTGAAATATGGGCGTTCATCCTCGCTTCCAGTGATTTTTCCACGTCATCTTCGAAGGCATCGGCCGACATGGCTATGATGGGTATCCTCTCCGCATCATCATGTGCCAGAGAACGGATGCGCCGGGTGGCCTCAAGGCCGTCCATGATCGGCATTTGGATATCCATGAGGATGGCAAGGTAATATCCGGCTTCGCTGCCGCGGAATTTCTCCACGGCCTCTTGGCCGTTCCGGGCCGTGTCCACTTGCAGTTTACGCGTGGTCAGGAGGGTCACCGCGATTTCCAGGTTGAGAGCATTGTCTTCCACCAGCAGCACGCGTTCGCCGTCGAACCCCTCCTCTGGATTCGCGTCGCACGCAAGGGGCCTGTCCTGCATCAGGGAAAGCAAAAGATCGTATAATGTCGAAGCGAACAGCGGTTTTTGCAGGAATACGTCGGCTCCCGCCTCAAGGGCTTTCACCTTGATCGCGCTCCAGTCGTAGGCCGCAACAGCGATGACCGGCCCGTTCTCCTCAACGCTTTTCCGTATTTGCCGGATCAATGCGTCGGCGGCTGGCCGGGCGTTTCCCCAGTCCACCAGTACGATTATATCGGATTCGCCCTGCCGTACCGCCGTATCCAGCCGCTCCAGTGCCATATCGCCGGAAGCGAAGCCCTCAGCGGCCACTCCGAACCGGAGCAAGAGCGAGCAGGTGTATTCGCGCTCTTCGGCATCAGCATCGACGACAAGAGCCTTAAGGTGCCGGAAACGTTCCTCCAATGAAACCGGGGCCTGCGCCTCGTCGTTTTCCAGCCAGACACGGGCGACGAACGTGCTGCCTTTGCCGGGAGCGCTGTCCACCTCGATGCCGCCGTTCATCATGCGGGCATACTTTTCGGCGATGGACAAACCGAGCCCGGAACCGCCCTGATTGCTCCTTTGCTGCAAATCCTGCTCAAACGGCTCGAATATTTTCTTGAGGAAAGACTTTTCCATGCCGATACCGGTATCCGTGACGGTAAAGACGAGTTCCGATGCCTTGTTTGAGCGTTTATCCTCCTGTACCGAAAGCAGTACGCTGCCGCCCGGTTCCGTAAACTTGATCGCATTGCCGAGCAGGTTGATGAGGATCTGGTTCAGTTTGAGCTCATCCCCCACATAGGCTTCAGCCAGGCTCCGCCCAAGCAGGACCTGAAAGCGTACCTGTTTTTTCTCGGCCTGGCCATAAAACATGGCGGCGAGGTTTCGTGTGAATGCCGCAAAGTCGAAGGCTTTTTTCTTTAATATGGCTTTCCCGCTCTCGATTTTGGACATATCCAAGATATCGTTGATGAGCGCGAGCAGAAATCTGGCGGAGTTTTCCACTTTATCCAGACAGTCCCACACCCGATCGGGGTCATCCCACGATTCTTTGGCGATGGAGAGCATCCCCATGATCGCGTTCATGGGGGTGCGTATGTCGTGGGACATGCGCGAGAGAAAATCGGACTTGGCCCGGTTGGCCCGTTCTGCCATTTCCAGGGCGTTGCGCAGCAGCTCCGAACGCTCCTCCAGCTTCTTCTGGAGTAGCCTCTGCTCGGTGATATCCGTGATGTCAATGTAGATGAAGAGGTACACGGGATCGCCCTGTATGACGTCGATGCAGTCCCCGTTGAGCTGCAACCATGCGTCATCGTTTTGTAACGTCTTCGCTTGAACGGTGAAATGCACCGGCTTGCCTTCCCGCATGGCCGGGTAGTGTTCGTTCAGGGCCTGCTGGTTGCGCGCGGAATCCCAGTTGACCAAAGAGTATGGGGCATCGCCCGCCGCCCGTACACCGAAAAAGTCGATGAAGCGGTCATTGGCATCAAGGAAGGTAAAGCGTTCCTGAGCACATCCCGCCCGGATTTGGAATTTGGCTATAAAACCGGGCAGATTGTCATAGGTGATGCTTTTTTCCGTCTGTGCCTGTACGAGATCCGTGATATCGGTGAACACGCTGTAGATAACAGGGATACCGTCCACCGTCTCTTTCGTAAAAGTCCCGACGACTTTGATCCATATACGGCTGCCGCCCTTCACGGGCATCGGGCAAACAAACTCATAAGACGGTTCGCCATGTTTCAGAGCCGTTTTGATGAATTTCCCCATGGTTTCATAGACGTCGGGAAAGGCTGAATAATACTCGCTGACATGGTTATGGAAGGTTGCTTCATACTCTTCGCGGCCATACCCCGTTTTTTCATAAAAAAAATCGTTGGCCCAGATCACTGTAAAATAGGGATCAAGCAAATGTTTCCCTACGCTGACGTGCATGGAACTCATCAGCATGTTGTATTCATGGGTAATCCGGTCAGGCTGTTTTAATGCATCATATTCCATGAATAGATCTCCTCAATGAACTCTCAAAACAGCCTTGTGTTTTGCGTATGCTTTTTTGATGGGAAAAAATGCGTTGCCAATATAAAATAGGTTTCATATCAAGCACATGATATGCATTATTCTTTATTATAATTTACTACTATGCAATACCTCTGAGGATGTGTCAAACTGTGCCGCATTTGACCGTTATGGGGAAAATATTTCCTGATCAAAAAATCGTTTTTATACATAAAAATTTTATTAAAATAAAAATAATCAAGTGCTAACTATGTACATTTGCCTAAAAATATTTATCGCAAATAAAAAAAGAATTCTGAATATATCTGTTTTGAACAACCGATATATCCGATCAAAAGGTCCCAAATCTTCCGCTTGTTGGGGTAGAGCCAAGGAGGTCATTTGTTTTATTCGCTATATCGTAATGGCAGCCCTGAACACGGCTCACCTCTGACATGGACATGTCGGTCCTGCCTCCCGGAGAACCCGTCGCCGGAGCATCTATTTTTAACGATATACAGATACTTTTTTTGTCAGAGCAAAAAAACAATTGTCCTCCTCTGAGGCATGATTTGAAAAAAAACTACCAAGTGCTAAAAAGGCTGCGTGGATTTTCTGTCCAGGTTCAGGAATCGCATCCCAGAAAAGGCATCTATGAAGTTCGATCCGGAAAGCGCTTTGCACCTATTGCTGGAACAAGCCCTCAAAAATGTTACACTGGACGGGTACGCGTCGTTTTTGGCGACGTTTTTCGTCCAGTTTATGCCCGTGGCCTCGCTGGTCGTCAGGGAATTCGATACCAACCATATTACGCAACTCGCGCACTATGCGGTTAATAAGACAGTCTTTTCTCCTCCCAGAGTAGTGACTATCCCTGATGCGCTCGTCTATGAACTGTACCTTGATCCCGATTGTTCGGGAGATAAATACAAAGCCAGTATCCTTTCCTCAAAAGACGGCACATCCCGCACCCGTGTTTTCACGATGTTGCATATGGCGGAGGAGACTTCCATCTTCTTTCCCCTGCTCGTCGACGATCGCTTCCTGCACTGTTTTTATATTTCCATCTCGGCGATAGGCAAAAACAAATACACGGAAGAGCATCTTCAGATTTGCGAGAGCCTTCGCATCCCTTTGGCGAACGCCCTCACGGTTCTTTTGCAGAGGAGAAGCGAGTCGCCGCTTTCCGCGTTCCCGCCTCTTGCCGCCGGGCAAACGTTCAATGGAGCGGAGGTCCCCTCCATGATGCTGGAGGAAGTGACGACTTCATACATCCATCATGTCCTCGCATACACGCGGGGCAGGGTCAGCGGCCCGCGCGGCGCCGCCAGGATACTGGGGATTCCAGCCAGTACCCTTGTCTCCAAGCTCCGCAAGCTCGGCGTAAACCCCAAAGCCTATTTCAAGGCCGGGGACTGAGCCCCACGGAGCCGCCGCTGCATGGTTCTACGGCGCTGGTCGCTGTATGATACTCATTGCAAGTGGAGGCCCTCCTTCTACAATCTTCTGAAAAGACACGATTGTCCAAGGAGGCTTCATGCGTTTCCTCAACTCTCGAACGCTCAGGTACTTCGGCCAGCGGGCCAGAGAACTGGCTCACAATTTCGAGAATGCCCACCATCCTTATGAAGAGCGGCAGGGCGGCCGTTCGTGGGAAGACTACTATCGGCGGCGCTGGCAGCACGACAAGGTGGTGCGTTCCACCCACGGGGTCAACTGTACGGGGTCCTGTTCTTTCGATGTGTTCGTCAAGGACGGGATCATCGTGTGGGAGGCCCAAAAGACCGACTATCCCACGCCTCACCCCGATTTCCCCGACTACGAGCCTCGCGGCTGCCCTCGCGGCGTCTCGGCCTCGTGGTACGTCTACAGCCCGTTGCGCGTGAAGTATCCGTATATCCGCGGCAAGCTGCTCGAAATGTGGAAAGCCGCGAAACAGGCCAGCAACAACGATCCCGTAGCCGCTTGGGAGGCCATCCAGTCCGATCCGGCCAAGCGCAAGGCCTACCAGCAGGCGCGGGGGAAGGGCGGTTTTGTCCGCTTCTCGTGGGATGAGGCGTCCGAGATCATCGCCGCCTCGCTCATTTCCACCATCAAAAAACATGGCCCGGACCGTATTTTCGGCTTCACGCCGCTACCCGCCATGTCCATGACCAGCTTCGCATCCGGGGCGCGGTTCCTGTCCATGCTCGGCGCGAGTATGGTCAGCTTCTACGACTGGTACTGCGACCTGCCCCCGGCCTCCCCGCAGATTTGGGGCGAGCAGACAGACGTGCCCGAGAGCGCGGACTGGTACAACGCGGGCTACATCATCTCGTGGGGTTCCAACCTGCCTCAGACCCGCACGCCGGACGCCCACTTCTATGTCGAGGCCCGGTATCGGGGCACTAAAATTGCCGCGATTTCCCCGGACTACGCCGACTTCACCAAGTTCGCCGACCATTGGCTGCCCGTACGCGCGGGTACGGACGGCGCACTGGCCATGGCGATGGACCATGTCGTCCTGAAAGAATTTTATCTCGATCGTCGCGTGCCGTATTTTGAGGATTACGCCAAGCGCTTCACGGACCTGCCGTTCCTGCTGTTCCTCGATGAAGAGGAACGGGACGGCGAAACCGTGCTTGCGCCGGGCCGCTGCGTACGCGCTTCGGATCTGGGGCTCGGCGGCAACAACCCGGAATGGAAATTTGTGATCCACGACCGTACCCGCAAGGGCCCGGCCGTGCCCAACGGCTCCATCGGGTCCCGTTACGGCGAAGAAGGGACCTGGAACCTTGAGATGCGCGACTGCTACGACCGCGCCGATCTCGATCCGGTCCTCAGTTATGCGGATCTCGGCGATGAGACGGAATGGAAGCTTGCCGTGTTCCCCGTCTTTTTTGAAGGCCAGCCGTCCCTTCGCAAGGGGGCCGTCCCGGTGCGCCGTCTGGCCGTCACCGGCGCGGACGGCAAACAGCAGGAACGCCTCGTCACCACGGTGTTCGACATCCTCGCGGCAAGCCTCGCCATCGATCGCGGGCACGGCGGGGATGTGGCGTCCGGTTACGAAGACGCTCGGGCCTACGCCACTCCCGCATGGCAGGAGGCTATCACAGGCGTCCCCGCCGAGGATATGATCCGCGTGGCCCGGGAATTTGCGGACAACGCCGAGCGCACGGGCGGGCGTTCCATGATCATCATGGGGGCGGGCGTCAACCACTGGTACAACAACGACGTGACCTACCGGGCCATGATTTCCCTGACCACGCTCTGCGGCTGTCAGGGCGTATCCGGCGGGGGCTGGGCGCACTACGTGGGGCAGGAGAAGGTACGCCCGCTGGCGGGTTGGACCACCGTGACCGTGGGCAGCGACTGGATGGGGCCGCCGCGCCTGCATAACGGAACCTCGTTCTATTATTTCGCGCTCGATTCGTGGCGTCACGAGCTTCTCAGCATGGACAAGCTCACGCCGCCAGACCGCAAGGGGAGCCTCCCCGACCATCCGGCGGACTGCAACGCCCTTGCCGCGCGGCTCGGCTGGCTGCCGTTCTACCCGCAGTTCAAGGAAAATTCCCTCGAAACCTGCGAAAAGGCGACCAAGGCCGGGGCGGCTTCCAATGAGGAGATCGTGGCCCATACCCTCGAACGCCTCAAGTCCGGGGATCTCGAGCTGTCCGTGGACGCGCCAGACGATCCCGCCAACGTGCCCCGCGTCATGGTCTTTTGGCGTGCCAATCCGCTTGGCTCCAACGTCAAGGGGCATGAATACTTCCTCAAGTATCTGCTCGGCACCGAAAGTTCCTTCCTCGGCGAGGAGGCCCGCCAGCCTGAGACCATCCGCACCACGCCCGAGCCGGATTCCCCGGAAGGCGTGGGCGGCGGCAAGCTGGACCTCATGGTGACGTCCGAAATCCGCATGAGCACGACATGCGTCTATTCCGACATCGTGCTCCCGGCGGCGCACTGGTACGAATACCACGACCTGTCCTCGACGGACATGCATCCGTTCATCCATCCCTTCAATCCGGCGACCGACCCCGCGTGGGAAGCCCGGACCAACTGGGATCAGTTCAAGGCCATCGCCCAGAAGTTCTCCGAACTGGCGGGCAAGCATCTCGGCGTCCGCAAGGACATGGTGGCGACGGCGCTCCTGCACGACACCCCCGGCGAGATAGGCCAGCCCTTCGGCGAGGTCCGAGACTGGCGCAGGGGCGACGCGGAACCCGTACCCGGCAAGACGATGTTTAATCTCAAGGTCGTGGAGCGGCCCTATCCCGACATCTACAAGATGTACTCCGCGCTCGGCCCCAACGTCGCCAAGCCCGGCGGCGTGGGCGCGAAGGGTGTGTCGTGGTCGTGCGCGCCGGAATACGAACAGCTTAAGGCGCGTCTCGGCGTGGTTTCCGAGCCGGGCGTCAGCGAAGGTATGCCCCGCATCGACAACGCCAAGGACGCCTGTGAAATCATGCTGGCCCTGTCCCCGGAAAGCAATGGCGATGTGGGGGTGCGCTCGTGGGCCGGGCTGGAAAAGCAGACCGGTTTCAAGCTCAACGATCTTTCCCGCCCGGTGCAGGATCAGCATTTGACCTTTGAGGGCATCACGGCCCGTCCCACAAAGGGCTTCACCAGCCCGAACTGGAGCGGCATTGAAGTCCACGGCCGGACCTACGCGCCCTTCGAATTGAACGTGCAGCGGCTGGTGCCGTTCCACACGCTCACGGGGCGCCAGCACTTCTACATGGATCACGAATGGATGCGCGGCATCGGCGAGTCCCTGCCCGTGTACCGTCCGCCGCTGTCCCTCGCGGCCATAGGCGAGATCTCCGGACCGCGCATTCCGCGAACGGACAAGGATCTGGTGCTCAACTTCCTGTCGCCGCACAGCAAGTGGTCGATCCATTCCTCCTATTCGGACAACCACATCATGCGCGAGTTGTCCCGTGGCGGTGGGGAGATCTGGCTGAACAACGACGATGCGGCCTCTGCGGGCATTGCCGACAACGACTGGCTGGAGTGTTTCAACGCGAACGGCGTGTTCATGGGCCGCGCGGTGGTGAGCCATCGTATCCCGCATGGCAAGACATACATCCATCATGCGCAGGAGCGTACCGTCAACGTGCCGCTTTCGCCGCTTTCCGGAACGCGCGGCGGCACGCACAACAGCCTCACCCGGCCTCTCGTCAAGCCGACCCAGATGATCGGCGGGTACGGGCAGCTTTCCTATTTCTTCAACTACTACGGTCCGACCGGCTGTCAGCGCGACGAGTTCGTCGTCGTGCGGAAGGTGCAGGAGGATGTGAGGTTTTGAAGATTGGGGAGGGGAGAGGGAACCCTTCTGAAGAAGGGCTTCCCTCCCCCCTCCCCAAACCCCACCCCTCTCCCTCCTAAGACGTTTGTGTTTATCGAATCCCTGTTTGCAGGGAGTGCGGGAACAGTGTTGAAGGAAGAAGGAAAACGGCATCAAGAGTGCTGAGGAAATACGTTTTTCCGAAGACGCGGATCAACAAGCGAACAGTGGCGGGAAAGCTTCGGTGTCCCCTCCCCATCAGTCGAAAGTCTTTGGGGAGGGGGCCGGGGGAGGAGCTTTCTGAAGAAAGGTCTCTCCCCCGGCGCTTTCTCCCCTTAAAAGGATGTGCGTATGAATATCAAGGTGCAAATGGGCATGGTGCTGAACTTGGACAAGTGCCTCGCGTGCCACACGTGCAGCATCCCGTGCAAGAACGCGTGGACCACGGCCCCCGGCACGGAATACATGTGGTTCAACAACGTGGAAACCAAGCCCGGCGTGGGCTATCCCAAAGAATGGGAAAATCAGGACCGTTACAAGGGCGGCTGGGAAATCAGGGACGGCAAGCTCCATCTGCGGGCGGGCGGCAAGACCGACAAGTTGGCAAATATTTTTGCGAACCCGGATCTGCCGGCCCTCGACGACTACTATGAGCCGTGGAAATACGATTATGAACGGCTGACGGACAGCCCGGCTTCGCGGCATCAGCCCGTGGCCCGTCCCTATTCGGCGGTCACGGGAAAGGCGTTCAACCCGCAGTGGGGCAGCAACTGGGAGGACGACCTCGGCGGCGCGCCCGTCACCGGGCTTTCCGACCGCAACTTCGCGGGGCTCGAAGCCAAGGCCTATCTTGATTTCAAGAACGTGTTCATGATGCACCTGCCGCGCCTGTGCGAGCACTGCCTGAATCCCGCGTGCGTGGCGTCCTGTCCGTCCGGGGCCATGTACAAGCGCGACGAAGACGGGATCGTGCTGGTGGACCAGTCCCGTTGCCGCGGGTGGCGCTACTGCGTATCGGGGTGCCCCTACAAGAAGGTGTACTTCAACTGGAAGACGCACCGTTCGGAAAAGTGTCTGTTCTGCTATCCGCGCATCGAAGCGGGCGAGCCGACCCTGTGTGCGCACAGCTGCGTGGGCCGCATCCGGTACGTGGGCGTCATGCTGTACGATGCCGACCGGGTGCGCGAGGCCGCCTCGCACCCCCAGCCGCAGGGCTTGTATCAGTCACAGCTTGAGGTGTTCCTCAATCCCAACGATCCCGCCGTCTGCCGCGAAGCCGAACGCAAGGGCATTTCGTGGCATGTCATGGAAGCGGCCCGGCGTTCTCCTATCCGCAAACTGGTGGTGGATTGGAAGTTGGCCCTGCCGCTGCATCCCGAATTCCGGACCTTGCCGATGGTGTGGTACGTGCCGCCGACCAGCCCGCTCGTCTCGGGCGGCGTCGAAGACGCCAAGGGACTTGACCGGATGCGGATCCCCGTCCGCTACCTCGCCAACCTGTTGGCGGCGGGCGATGAGGAGCCGGTGCGCTCGGCGCTTTCCCGTCTGCTCGCCATGCGCCGCCACATGCGGGACGGTCAATTCCAGTCCACGGCTTCCGCGCCGTTCCCGTCCCTGCGCGCGCATCCCGATACGTCGGGAGTATTGGCCGATGCCGGTCTGACGCCGGAACAGGCTGCCGAGATGTATCATCTTCTTGCCATTGCCCGCTATGAGGACCGGTTTGTGGTTCCGAGCTCGGGACGTGAAAACCACGATGATGTCTGGGCCATGAAAGGCTCGGAAGGGCTGGCGCAGGGTGAAATGGAGGAAAGGCCATGAACGATTCCGATCGTCAGCTTCTGCTCGCCGTGTCGGGGCTGCTGCATTACCCCGATGACGATTTTTTCGTTCAGGCGCGCTCGTTTGAGGAACTGTGCGATTTGCTGTCCGTGGTCCGGGCGTGCCCGCTGCGGGAGTTCATCCGGTCGGCCCGCTCGAAAGGGCTTTCCAGATTGCGCGAAGAGCACGTCGCCATTTTCGACATGGACAGCAAGTGCAGCCTGTCCCTTGCATGGCACCGCTACGGGGACGATCCCCGGCTTGGGCGCGCGCTGGCGGGCCTGAACGAATTGTACCGCGACGCGGGCTTTGAGCCCGTACAAGGCTTGCTGCCGGATTATCTGCCGCTGGTGCTCGAGTTCTTCGCGGCCGCGCCTGACTGGGCTCGGGTGGTGCTGCTCGACGGGTTCGGCAAGGAACTTATCGGCATTTATGCCGCGCTTGAGGCCCGGCATCCCGACAGTTCCTATGTCTCTCTGTTCCGGCCGATCGTCGCGGTTCTCGGCCTTGTCCCGGATCAACGCCTTCCCGCGAAGCGTTTGGAGCAAGTTTAGGTGGAGAGAGGGTATCGGGGGAAGAGGAGGAAACGTTTTTGAGCGTAGGGCTCGCCCGCGCGGTTTCCCTCTCTCCACCTTTTCTCCCCAAAGTTTCTGGCTGATGGGGGAATTGCGGAGGCTCGTTCCGGTTACAGCCGTTCCAATATATTTCGCAATATATTTGGATAGAGAGGAGTTGTAGAGTCATTTCCCATCGGTCGGAAAGCATTCCCTCCGGGCGGGTATGGGCGATGGTCCCATACGCCGGGAGGCATTTTTAAGGAGGCCATATGCACTTTTTCTTTGCGTACTATCCATACATTTGCATAACGTTGTTGCTGGCGGGGCTGGCGTTCCGGTACGTGACGGATCCGGGCGACTGGAACGCGCGTTCCAGCGAGATTTTTGAGAAGACATGGTTGCGCCGGGGATCAATCATTTTCCACTATGCGATCATCTTATCTTTCTTTGGGCATATTGTGGGCCTGCTCACGCCCGATAGCGTAATGCACGCCCTGCGGATCTCCATGGAAGCCCATACCGTGGTTGCGGTGGGCATGGGTATGATTCTGGCTCCGCTGGTTGTGGTGGGCCTCGGCATCCTGCTGTGGCGGAGAATCACGAACGAGCATGTCTGGGCCACGACCGTTCCTATGGACGTGCTGGTGGTGCTGCTCATTCTGATCAACGGCTGTACCGGGTTTTATCAGGCGTATGTGGCGCATTTTCCGGTATTTGTGACCGTTGGACCGTGGCTGAGGAGCCTTGTCGTCTTCCGGCCTGATGTGGTTCTGATGGAAACGGTGCCGCTGTTCCTGCAAATCCATGTGGTGAGCGCGTTTACGTTGTTCGCGCTGATTCCGTTCAGCAGATTGGTGCACATCTTCAGCGTGCCGGTCACATACGCGCTGCGTCCGTTCCAGATCTATCGGAGGCGGTATGCCGGACTTTAAGAACACTGTCGGCGGGCGTTTTTTGACCATGCTGGAAGCGCAGGCCCCCGCCAACTTCGCAATGGTCATGTCCACGGGCATCGTGTCCGTGGCCCTGCACCTGCTGGATTATCCCATCGGTGCACGTCTGCTGTTTTGGCTCAACGCGGCGCTGTGCGTGGGGCTGGCGCTCCTGTACATCATACGGCTGTTCGTGTTTCCGAAACGGTTCGTCCAAGATTTCAGGAGCCACGGCGCGGGGCCGGGCTTCCTGACGGTGGTGGCGGGCATATGCATTCTGGGCAACCAGTTTGTGCTGCTCGGCAAAGATCCGGCTATGGGCGAGGCGCTGTTCTGGATAGGGAGCGTCCTGTGGATCGTGATTTTGTGGGGCGTGTTCTACTTCGTGTTCTCCGACGAACCCAAGCCGCCGCTGGAAAAAGGCATTAACGGCGCGTGGCTGGTCGCCACCGTGAGCACGCAGGCCATCGTGATCCTCGGCTGTATCCTCATCGATCATATGCCGTGGGACAAGGAAATCGCCTTCTTTGCGTTCACGGCGCTGTTTCTGCTTGGATTCATGTTGTACTTGTTCGTGATCACGATGATTTTTTACCGGTTTGCGTTCAAGGAGCTGGAACCGGCGCAGCTCAGCCCGACCTACTGGATCAATGCCGGGGCCGTGGCGATTACGACGCTGGCGGGCGCGGAACTGTTGTCGCATCCGGGCGCATCGCCGCTGTTGATGGAGTTTTTCCCGTTCATCAAAGGGCTGACGCTCATGGCGTGGGCCACGGCGACCTTCTGGATCCCGATGCTTTTTCTGCTCGGGTTCTGGCGGCACAGCGTGAAGCAATACCCGGCGGCCTACACCCCGGAATACTGGGGCATGGTGTTCCCATTGGGGATGTACACCGCATGTACGGCCATGCTGGCGAAGTCTCTGAATCTGGAATTCCTGTTGCCGTTGCCGGAAGTCTTCGTGTACGTGGCGCTGGGGGCGTGGACGGTGGTTTTCTGTGGTATGGTCATCACAAGGCTGGTAATGCTCCTGAGGGGGGATTGCCCGACGGCATAGCACCAATGGGGAGGCGCCGAACGAGGCGGTGATCCTTCCTTTTCCATAAAAAAGGGAGCCTTTCGAGGCTGCCCTTTTTTTGTGGGCAAAAGGGAGGGCCGAATGGTTGTAATCGTTTTCTTGTGAAAGAAGAGCTTTTTTAGGAAGGGAAAAGTTTTTTGATGAGTGGAGAGGCTCTTCTGTGCAACTATCTGATAATGAAAGTGTATTGTGTCTTTAAAGACATATTTCTGAAAAATGAAAGTATGTTACGGAGAGGCTTTTTCGATACAGGAGAAAGGCACGGGAAGAAAAAAATTGTATATTATTTAATATAGATACGTGAAATAGATGGTTCGTTCAAAGTCTTCACAAGGTTTTATTTCATATATCACTAGACAAACAAGCCAGCTATTTGATACATCAAAATAAAACAATTCATATTAAATTACACAATGATACTAAAAATAAAAGTACTGTTGTGCAAATGCTGTTCTTGTGTTTTTAATTTTTTATTGATCGCTAATAATATATTGTTTTTATTAATAAAAATTTAAAAACAACGAAACATCTCTTAGATAATTTTTATTTTAAAATATTTCACTAAAAATATATAAATATCAGGTTCGTTTCTTGCCGTAATCAAATAACATATTGAAATAAAATTAAAATATCTAATTGCGATTCCTTATGCCCGCTATGCCATGTGGCTATGGACGGGAATTCGGGCCGGGAACGCTCACAAAGGAGGTGGCCTCTTCCGAACTGGCGGCACGAGTCGCGTTCACCAGAATTTTTTTCATCAGGAGAAACGTATGCGCCTCAGAAAGTTTTTCAGTTGCTGTATCGCCCTGTTGCTCTGCCTTGCCATAAGCGCGCCGGCCTTTTCCGCTCCCCTGACCAAGGTCCGTACCGCGTGGATGGATGAATTCGAAGCGTTCCCCATTTGGTACGCCAAGGAAAAAGGTTGGGATAAGGAAGCCGGGCTGGATCTTGAAATCCTGTATTTCACGTCCGGGATGGCGATTCTGAACGCGCTCCCCTCTGGAGAATGGCAATACGCCGCCATCGGCGCGGTGCCCGCCATGATGGGGGCTCTCCGTTACAACACGTATGTCATTGCCAATGCCGATGAGGAATTCCTCATCAACCGCGTCCTCGTCCGGCCCGACAGCCCCATCGCCAAGGTGAAAGGGTGGAACAAGGATTATCCGGAGGTTCTCGGCAGCCCTGAAACCGTGAAGGGCAAGACCTTCCTGACCACCACCGTCTCGTCCGCCCACTATGCGCTCAGCGTATGGCTGCGTGTTCTCGGGCTCACTGAAAAAGACATCGTGCTCAAGAATATGGATCAGGCGCAGGCCCTCAGCGCTTACGAAGACGGCATCGGGGACGGCGTATGTCTCTGGGCCCCCCATGCGTATGTGGGCGAGGCCAAAGGCTGGAAGCTTGTCGCCAACCCCAAGCTGTGTGGGCGTAGCAGCCCTTGCGTGATCGTGGCCGACCGCAAGTATGCGGATGCGAACCCTGAGGTGACCGCGCGTTTCCTCTCCGTGTATATGCGGGCCATGAATATGCTGCAGAACGAGCCGCTGGAGTCCCTTGTCCCTGAATACCGCCGCTTCTTCCTTGAATGGGCGGGCAGGGACTACCCCGCCGATCTGGCACTGCTCGATCTTCAGACGCACCCGGTCTTCAATCTGGACGAGCAGCTCGCCATGTTCGACGCCTCCAAGGGTCAGAGCGAGGCCCAGTACGCGCAGAGCGAAATGGCCAGATTCTTCGCCGAAATCGGCAGCATCAACAAGGATGAACTGAAGAGGGTGGAAGACGGCTCCTACGCCACGGACAAGTTCCTGAAACTCATCAAGAAGCCCATACCCTCCTACAAGTAAACGGATGTCCCTCTGCCCTGATGGGAAGGCTTCGGCCTTCCCTTTTTTGTTCAACGCAGTAAAAAAATTATCCTTTACAAGATATGGAGAGTGTTCATCAATGGTTTCTATTCAGAATTTGGAATGATAAGCATATCGGTGCCGATGCGTTTGCCGTGTGGATTCCTGATCTCGCGGATACGCGGGCTCTTGGAAAGAAATCCGGTGGCTGTTGGACATTGGCCATACGTTCGAACCATGTCCGGTTGCAGTGCCGAGGGGCGGTAGGGGCTCGTCGGCGATACAGTATGTATTGACTTGTATCAAAAGACATATGAGAGTCGGGCTCTCCACCCTGTTGAAGAGAAGTATCCCTTCTTTACAATGGGATCAGTATAGAACCAAAGTAGCGCCGGATTAGAAACTGAAAATGATTCCTGATTGACAAGGGAAGAGCTGTGGGCTAGGGAGCCTGTGCGAATGTATTCCCTTGTTGTCTGCATAGAGCGTTTGTAGAGCAAATTCCGGTCGAGGGAGGTGCCGCCCATGCGGAGAAATACGCCGGGAAAGAGGGGTTCCGCTTGTGAGGGAGTGGGAACAAGAGGACGGGCTTGCCGGGCGTTCTGCCCGGAATGCCGGAGCAGGCCGGCTATGAGCCGCCGTACAGCGAGGGAGGCCCGGATGACGAGCCGTGATTCCCTTCCGACAACCGACCGGAATGAAGGCGTGAACCGTGATAGAGAAATGCGAACCGATTACCCATCTGTTTGATGCTGTCCATCAGTTATGGGATCACAGGCGTACGCAGCGTGCGTTCGCTACCCTGATCTTCTTCATTTATCTTGCGGGGCTTCTGGGTATCGAGGCCAACCGGCAGGGGGTACTGCCTCCGTGGCTGGAGCATATTACGCCCATAAGCCACTTTCAGGCGATCCATCTGGCTTTCACGCTTATCCTCGGCATGGAGGTGATGGAGCTTATCCTGACCATTTCCGGATCGCTTTCCAAATCGCTCGGCAAGCAGTTTGAAGTCATGGCCCTCATCCTGCTCCGGGACGCCTTTAAAGAATTATCCAAGCTCCCCGAGCCGGTCAGCCTCACGTCAGGCATCGAGCCGGTGGTGCACATCGCCTCTGCGGGGCTGGGCGCGCTGATCATCTTCATTTGCCTCGGTTTTTATTATCAGCTCCGTACCCATCAGAATTATATAACCAATCCAGAAGAACAGATGCGGTACGTCATGTCGAAGAAGCTCATCTCGCTCGTGCTGTTCCTGCTCTTCGTAGGCATCGCCGTCCGGGATTTGATATTGTTCGTGCAGACCGGCAATGACGCTGACTTCTTTGAAACCATCTACACCATCCTGATCTTCGCGGACATCGCGCTGGTGCTCATTTCGCAGCGGTTCATGCCGGATTTTCACGCCGTGTTCCGCAACTCCGGCTTCGTGATCGGGACGCTGATCATGCGCCTGTCCTTGTCCGCCCCTTGGCCTTGGAACATTGCGTCGAGCATTTTTGCGGCGGTTTTTGTCCTGGCCCTGACGTGGGCCACCACCTATTTCGGGCCTTCGCGTCTGCGGAAGCCGTTACCGAGGTAGCGTCATGCTGTATGAGATCGAACAGGCTGTTTTTGAACGTTTTCCGGGATATGCGCGGATGGCCGTGGTTGCCGAGGGCGTGGACAACACCCGGGAAATCCCTGAGCTGGCCGAACTGCTGGCCCAGTGTGAGGAAGGCGTGCGCCGTGATGATCTGGAGGATTTCTGGCATGTCCCGGTGCTGGAAACATGGGCCGAAGCCTTCTCGGGCATGGGCATCAAACCCAAGAAGAACCCGCCGTCCGTGATCAACCTCGTCAAGCGCTGCCGTGCGGGGAAACCTCTTCCGTTCATCAATCCGCTGGTGGCGATCTTCAACTGCATCAGTCTGAAATATTTGTTGCCGTGCGGGGGCGACGACCTGAACGTCATCGAGGGCGATCTGCGCCTCGGCATTGCGGACGGTACCGAAAACTATGTGCCGCTCGGCCAGCCCGACGTGCTGGAGCACCCGCAGCCCGGCGAAGTCATCTATTATGATACGGCGACGAAAGATGTGTTCTGCCGGGCATGGTGCTGGAAGAACGGCAACCGCAGCAAATTGATGCCCGAAACCACGAATGCGGTGATCAATGTGGACGCGATGCCGCCTCTGCCCTTGGCGACCGCCGAACAGGCCGCCGAAGAAGTCGCCGGGCTGCTCCGCCGCTTCACTGGAGCCAAGACGGCCATCCATAAGCTGACCGCCGAGACTCCGCGCTTTACGCTGTGATGATTCGTACCCCGGCCCTCTCCGGCACCGTATTCTTGGCAAGACGGTTTTGGGAGGTTTTCAGGGTTGTTTTGGCCAGAAGGCTTTCCCTGCAGGTATGGGGAAGGCGAACGCCGTGTTCCCGTTTTATCGGTAGTCCCGGCACGGCGCTGGTCGGGGATGCTCCGTATGGGGCATCCCTTTTTTATGGCATTGAGCTTCCTTATGGAAAGAGTTCCATGAGTTATCGTGGCTATGGGCGTCACTCCGTTTTGGGAGATCCTCCATAACGGAATAGGGGTTATTTCCGGGGGATGGCACGCATAGGGTTCTTCCCGAAAAACAAGGCGGCGGCTATGACAGCCAGACACGGAGCCCATACCCAGCGCAATTCTGAGAGCATGACGGAGAGCCCCCGTTGCGACAGGAGCCCCTTGAGGCCGAACGGCGAAACCCGGATAGGGCGCCAATCGCAGAAGTACCGGGTTTGGTCGAAGGGCCAGAACGCGGCTACGCCGAGTCCGCCGTTGGTCATTGCGTCCAGCAGGATATGGCTTGAGACGGCCAGAAGGCCGACGGTGAATCCCATGAGGCGTGAACCGCGCAGGAACAGCGGGGCCACTCCGAAGCCGGCACAGCCCATGAGCAGGGCAAACGCGAGGGAATGGGAAAACCCCCGGTGCCCGAACGCGTCGGCATAGCTGATGCCGAACCGGAAGCCGATGACGTCGGCATCCGGCAAAACGGCGCACAGGATGCCGAAGAGCAGCATCCGGGTGGAAAGCCGTCCGCCCAGGAGTGCCGCCAACGCGAGCACGGGTGCGGGGTGGGAAAAAACAGTGGGCATGGGGAACTCTTGAGATGGCGGCCTAGGTGTTGCTGCATGGCGGGATAGGATGTCCCCTTGCCTTTCACCCGGATCGTCCGTCATGTCAATCGCCTTGGTGCGCGTGGCCGAAGTCCCTATGCAGGAGTGTTTCAAGCGCCGGGAGCGCCCTGCTGACGCACGCTTTCCCTTCGTTGATGACCTCTTCGGCCTTGTAGAATTCCAGCAGCCCGACATGGGCGAGCCTCGGCGTCAGAAAAATGTCCGGAGGATCTCCGGCCATGCGGCTCCGGGTGATCCTGTCCTGCACGATGTCCACGGCACTGGCGATGGTGCCGAAGACGCTCGGCGGGTGGTGTGCGGGGGATTCGTTTTCGCCGAACAGCGTGGTGCCGTACTGCCTGATGGTCATGGCGATACGTTCCACGAAATCTCCCTCGCCCTCTTTATTTTCTTTCGGCTTTTTCTTGGCGGAGTGCCGCCCGATGAGCTCGCCGTTCAGGTTGACGGCGAGGACGATGTCCGCCCCAAGCGCACGGCAAACGGAAATAGGCACGGGATTGACCAGCCCGCCGTCAAACAGCCAGCGGTCATGATAAAAGACGGGCGGGAACAAACCGGGAAGGGAGATGGAAGACCAGATCGCTTCTTCAAGCGGACCTTTCTTCAGCCAGTATTCCCTGCCGGTGCTCACCTCCGTGGCGACGGAGGCATAGCGCACGGGCAGATCTTCGATGAGCATACCCGGCGGGGTCACACAGTCCGCGAAGAAGGCACGGAGTTTTTCCTTATTCACAAACCCATCGATGGACATGCTGAAATTGAAGTACGACGCCGTATTGAGTTTGGTCAGCGCGCACACGCGCTGCTTCAGCCGACCAAGGTTTCCGGTGGCGTACGCCGCGCCCACAATCGAACCGATGGACGTCCCGCACACGATTTCGGGGTGGATGTCCAGCTCCGCGAGTGCTTCAATGATGCCTATATGCGACCAGCCCCGTGCGGAGCCGCTCCCCAGCGCCAATCCTATTTTCATGGTAGACCGCCTCATTGCATATTCGATCCTGCCCGGAGGAGGGCAGGGTGGATGCGCGTTTTTTGAAGTATTTTTTGATCGCGTTCCAGATTTTTTATACGGTGTGCCGCCGTTTCTGTCGATAGCGTTACAAATCGTTTCTTGAACATCGTGAAGCCCTATTCAGAGGAAGCGGAAGGCACCCGTTGGAACAGAAAACACCTAATAGTGAATAAAAAGAGAAAAATACAATCATTCAAGCGTATATGTGAGAAAAACGCGCGTGAGGAAGAAAATGCTTGACTTATTATAACTAAATAACTAGTTATTTAGTTATGAATACACACTACCTCAACGGACTGCCTCAGGAATGGACCGCCATCGCTGAAGTTTTTTCAGCACTGGGGGATGGGACACGGCAAACGATCCTGCTGCTCTTTGAGCCGGGGGAATCCATCGAGCTGAAAACCTTCGTGGACATCTTGCCGCTGAGCCGTTCGGCGGTGGTGCACCACCTTAAAGTCTTGGAGCAGGCGGGATTGTTGATCCCGCACAAGCACGGGAGGGCTCTTTCGTACACGCTCAACCTTGCCTGCGCCGTCCATGCGCTTGGGCAGGTCAAGGCGTACGCCGACGAACTGCTTGCCGCGACCGAAGCGGCGCAATGACACACCTTTTTGGAGTCGTTCCATGAGTACCGACAGCGGGAATCGGAAATATCAGGCGCTTGCCCTCGGGACCAGCTATGCCCTTGGGACCTTCAACGACAACTTCTTCAAGCAGGCCGGCCTGCTTCTTGCCGTGACCACGGGCAACGCGGTGTTCCAATCGCAGGTGACGTTCCTATTCGCGCTGCCGTTCGTGCTCTTCTCCGCATGGAGCGGTTGGCTTGCCGACCGTTTCGCCAAGAAAAGCCTCGTCATCTGCGCGAAGACGCTGGAACTCGCGGCTATGCTGGCGGGAGCCTGGGGCATGGTGACGCTCGACTGGAACTGGATGCTCGCCATGACCTTCTGCATGGGCCTGAGCTCCACGCTGTTCAGCCCGGCGCTCAACGGTTCCATCCCCGAACTGTTTCCCGTCGGCCAAGTCCCCCGCATCAACGCCTTGTTCAAGCTCGGGACCACGGCGTCCATCCTGTTCGGGGTGTTCCTCGCCGGGATCGCGCTGGATCAGGCATGGATCGAAACGGCTTACCCCTTCGGCCGCTGGCTGGTGGCGATATTGGCCGTGACCGTCGCGGCCGGGGGGCTCGTGAGTACGGCCTTCATTCCCGCGTACCCGGGAGCCGGAAGCCGCAACCCTTTCCCGTGGTCGGCGGTCATCGATTCCTTCCGCTTCCTGCGCACTCTCCGCAAGGATGGCCCGCTGCACCTTGTCATCTGGGCGGAAGCGTTCTTCTATTTCCTCTCGACCCTGCTGTTGCTCGAGATCAATAACCTTGGGGGCGCGGAACTCGGCCTGTCCTATACGGCGACCAGTTTCCTGCCCGTAGCCCTGATGGTCGGCATCTGCGCGGGCTCGCTGCTCGCCGCCAGAGGCACGCCCGAAAGCTGGCGCATGCTGCTGGTCCCGGCGATCATGGGCATCGGCGTCCTGCTGTGCCTTGTGCCGGTCGTCGCCGCTGCCGATCCCGCGCTCCGGCTTCCATTGCTGTTCGGGCTGTACGCGCTTGCCGGGACGTGCGGCGGGCTCTACCTCATCCCGATCACCAGCTTTATCCAAGTCCGTCCCGCCGCCACGGACAAGGGGCGCATCCTCGGGCTCGACAACTGCCTTTCTTTCACCGGCATTCTGCTTGCGGGCCAACTGTATCTGCCTCTGTCATTGTTGCGGCCCTCGCACGGGCATGTGGTCCTCGGCATTCTCAGCTTGGGCGTTGCCTGCGTGTTTCTGGCCGTGATGCGTGGTTTCGGGCGGCATCAAAACCCTGAAGAACCGTTTTCGGAGCCGGTCCCGGCGGCTTCGCCCTTGCCCCCGGTTGCGCATGGTCCCGGTTTTCGGGCGCTGCTGGCGTTTGTCCGCGGGCTGTTGCGGCTGCGCTATACGATAGAGGTGGAAGGGCTTGAAGCCGTGCGCGCCCGCGACGATGGGCGTCCGATTCTGTTCCTGCCCAACCATCCGGCACTTATCGACCCAGCGCTTGTCTACACGAGCCTTGCGGGCTTTGCGCCGAGGCCCCTCGGGGATGAACGCCAAGTCGAACAGCCGGTGATCCGCACGCTGACCCGATTGATCGGAACCATTTCCATACCGGATCTGCGCCGGGAGGGACGCACGGCGGAGAGCGGGGTGCGTGAGGCGTTGGAACGCGTGGCCGGAGTCCTGCGCTCGGGCGGGAATGTCCTTCTCTATCCCGCCGGGGGGCTTACCCGTACGGGCCGGGAACGGCTCGGCGGCAATCGGGGGGTATACAGTTTGCGCGGGCTGGTTCCGGATGTACGGCTGGTACTCGTCAGGACGACGGGCCTCTGGGGAAGCTCGTTCAGCTGGGCGCGGGGTACGGCTCCGGATAGCCTCAAGGGATTGGCCCGGGGTGTGTTCGAACTGCTGCTCAACGGCATATTCTTTATGCCGCGCCGACGGGTGCGGATATCGGTATCGGAACCGGAATTGCCCGGACAGGCCGATGGGCTGCGCACGCTCAACGAAGCGCTGGAAACCTTCTACAATGCGGACATGGCGCCCGCGCTCGCTGTGCCGTATCATTTCCTGCTCGGTTCCACGCCGAAGGAACTGCCCGCGCCCGTAATGCAAACCCCGGACGGGGCTGCCTTGGCGGACGTACCAAAGGCCATCAGGGAAAGGGTATTGGTCATCCTGCGGGAAGAGAGCGGGGTGGAGGTTATCGAAGATACGGCGACGCTCGCCACGGATCTGGGGATCGACAGCTTGTCGCTCATCAATGTCAGCGTACGGCTTGAGGAGATTTCCGGCCAGCCCATCGAGCAGCTTGAAGCGCTGCGCACGGTTGGTGATTGTATCCTCGCGGCGGCAGGACTGCTCGGCGCGGCAGGTGAAGCCGCCGAACCGCCCGCCGCGTGGTTCCCCACGGGAGAGGCGCGCACCCTTTCGGTCCCGGACGGACGGAATCTGGTGGAGACGGCATTTCGGCAGGCCATGCGCTCTCCCTCGCGGCTCATGCTTGCCGACGGAGCTGCCGCACTCTCGGCGCGGGATATGATCATGCGGGCTTTTGTGCTGGCGTCCTTCATCAAGGCAAAAGCGGGGAACGGGGAGCGCGTCGGCATCATGCTGCCCGCTTCGGCTGCCGCCGTGCTCGCGTGGCTCGGGGCGCTCATGGCCGGAAAGACGCCCGTGATGTGCAATTGGACGAGTGGGGCGGCCAACTTTTCCCACGGCCTTGAAGCGGCAGGCGTGCGCCGCGTCTTCACTTCGTCCCGCCTGCTGGACAAGCTTTCCGGGCAAGGGTTCCCCGTCGGCGAACATGCCGATGTCTGGGTGGCGCTTGAAGACGCGAAGCGCCTTTCGCTCCCGGCGAAGCTCGGCGCGTTCCTCAAGTCCCACCTGCTGGGTATTCCCTGCCTCGGAGAGGCCGTCATCCCGCGCCGCGTGCCGGAAACGGCGGCGATCCTGTTCACCTCGGGTTCCGAGGCTCTGCCGAAGGCCGTACCGCTCACCCATATGAACATCCTTGCAAACTGCCGGGACATCGCCGCCGTGCTCAAGATCACGTCGCACGACAGTATGTTGTCCATGCTTCCGCCGTTCCATTCCCTCGGGCTGACCGGGAACATCGCCTTGCCGCTGGCTTTCGGCCTGCCCGCCGTTTACTACGCGAACCCCACCGAAGGAGCACGGCTTGCGGCCCTGACCCGGCGCTGGAAGCCCACGATCACCGTGGCTCCCCCCACATTCCTTGACGGCATGTTGCGGAAGGCCCGCCCTGGGGATCTCGCTTCCCTGCGCCTCGGGTTCGTGGGAGCGGAGAAGTGCCCCGACAGCGTGTATGCGGCCTTTGCCGAGGCAGCTCCCGGCGGCGTCCTGTGCGAAGGCTACGGGGTGACGGAATGTTCCCCGGTCATCAGTGTGAACCGTCCCGAAAGCGTCCTTCCCGGCACCATCGGCCAGCCGCTGCCGTCCGTGAGGGTTGCCGTCGTGTCTGCGGAAGGGGAACCGCGCCGCGTGGCTCCCGGCGAAACAGGTATGCTGTTGGTGTCCGGCCCCAACGTCTTCGGCGGGTATCTGGGCGTGGATGCGGACAAGCAACCCTTTGTGGCTTTTGAGGGTATGGAATGGTACCGCACCGGGGATCTGGTGAGCGAGGCTGCCGACGGGTGCCTGACCTTCCGTGGACGCCTGAAGCGTTTCGTCAAAGTTGGCGGTGAGATGATTTCACTCCCGCAGATCGAGAGCGTGCTTGCGGCGGCTTTCGGCGAGGGACGTTCCGAAGAATCCGGCGAACAGGGCCCCGCGCTTGCGGTCGAAAGCGGAGAGGACGGAACCATTGTCCTGTTCACTACGCTCGACATTACCCGGGAAGAGGCCAATGCGGCCTTACGGGCCGCGCGCCTTTCCGGGCTGTCCGCCGTCGCCCGTGTGCAAAAACTGGCGTCTATCCCGGTTCTTGGAACCGGAAAGACCGATTACAAGGCGCTCAAGGCGTCCTGCGTCTGAGGCGGCTCGTGCGCGGGGAGGTTCATTCTGAAAAGGCCTTCTTCCAAGGACAACCCGCGTTGGAAGGCGCAACAGGGATCCAAAACGAAGCCTCTTGAGAGGTTGAATGAGAGGCTCCGCGCGAATACGTTTGGGGAAGGGGGAATTTCTCTTTGGAAAAGTTCCTCTTCCTCAATAGCCCCACACCGTTTCAAAGCGCGTCGGTACTAACTCCCTTCCTCGGTTATCCCGTCAAAGCGGGCTATACAAAAAGATGAAGGCGCGGTAGGAATGCGCCATATTTCGGGGAGATTCCTTTCCGTTTTTTTGGAGGAAACGTTCATGGTACAGGTTCCTGTTTTGGCTATTCACGGCGGCGCGGGCACAATCAACCGGGAAGCCCTTTCCGCTGAGGCGGAGCGCGAATACCGCGGCGCCCTTCAGTCCATTCTGGAGAAAGGGCGGGACGCGCTGGCCGCCGGAGCCTCCGCCCTTGATGCGGTGACGCTGGCCGTGTCCATGCTTGAGGACTGCCCGCTGTTCAATGCCGGGCGCGGCGCGGTTTATACCAGTGCCGAAACCCATGAGATGGACGCCGCGATCATGGACGGCAGCACGCTGCGGACCGGCGCGCTTTCGTGCGTGCACGGCGTCAAGAACCCGATCCGGGCGGCCCGTGTGGTCATGGAGCAGTCTCCGCATGTCCTGATGACCAGCGACGGCGCGATGGCGTTCCTCCGCGAGCACGGCGTGGAATTCATGCCCGATGCGTACTTCGACACGGAACACCGTTTGGCTCAGCTGCATCAGGCGCAGGCGAGGCAGCCCGGCGCGGCAGTGCTCGACCACGACGGCGCGGCTGCGGCGAGTAAACTTTCCTTCGCCGGAAACCCGCTCGACGAGAAGACGAAAATGGGCACTGTGGGGGCGGTGGCGCTGGATAGCCGGGGCAATCTGGCTGCGGCGACATCCACGGGCGGCATGACCAACAAGCTTCCCGGACGGGTAGGGGATACGCCCATCGTCGGCGCGGGTTGCTATGCCGATGATGGCGTGGCGGTTTCCTGCACCGGTTCCGGCGAATATTTCATCCGGCTGGTGGTGGGGCACGACGTAGCGGCCCGCGTGCGCTATCAGGGGGCGAGCCTTGAGGACGCCGTACGCGCCGTGCTGGCCCGGGTAGGAGAGCTTGGAGGCACGGGCGGGCTCATTGCCGTGGATAAAAAGGGGCATGTGACGCTGCCGTTCATCTCCGAAGGCATGTACCGGGGATGTGTCAGGGGGGCGGAGGCTCCGCTCGTGGCCATTTATGGACAGGAAGAAGGCTGTTGAGCGTAGAAAAAGCAGGTGGTGAGCTCATTCTGTATGTCGTTTCCGCCTGTTGTTTGCATTTATTCGTGAAGATGAGCGAGGTCGGTGATTTTGTTCTGTTTTTCACGATAAAGAGAAAAAAGGCATTCAGCCCTTTTTTGTAGAGGGGGAGTGCTTTTTTTCTATTGACAGAACAGGGTTGTTTAGGCTTCTAATGGATATTCTCGAACGAAAACGAAGGCTGCGGGATTTTCCCAACGTGGTTTTGCCGGTTCAGCAAGGCCCTGTGAAATCCCCAGCCTCGAATTTGTTCCGCTAAAGTTGTTGGCTTGTCCGCGTCCGTCTCTGGAAACCGTTCCGGAAGGGGCGGAGTACCGTTAGGTTGGGAATTGGAGAAGGGAATGGGGCCGAGTGACAGAAACGTCCTGGAAGTCCAGGGATTGACCGTCCGCTTCGATACGTCCGAACGAAGCGTTGTTGCCGTAAAGGATCTGGGGTTTCACGTGCGGGCCGGGGAAGTTCTGGCCATCGTGGGTGAATCGGGTTCCGGGAAATCCGTTACGTCATTGTCCGTGATGCGCCTCATTGAGCATGGCGGGGGAACCATTGCCTCGGGGAAGATCTCCTTCACCCGCAGGAACGGTGGAAAACTCGATCTGGCCAAGGCCGCCGACAGTGTCATGCGCACTATCCGGGGCGGCGAAATTTCAATGATTTTTCAGGAGCCCATGACCTCCCTGAACCCCGTATTTTCCGTGGGGACACAGGTAGCGGAGGCGGTCATGCTCCATCAGGGGCTCAGCCACGCGGAGGCCGAGGCTGAAGCTCTCAGGATGCTTGAGCTTGTCCGTATCCCTGAAGCCAAGCAGATCCTCAAGCGGTATCCGCACCAGCTTTCCGGGGGGATGCGCCAGCGCGTCATGATCGCGATGGCCTTGTCCTGCAAGCCTTCCCTGCTTATCGCCGACGAACCGACGACAGCGCTCGACGTGACCATTCAGGCGCAGATCCTCCAGCTCATCCGGCAGCTGCAGGAAGAGATGGGCATGGCGGTCATCTTCATCACCCACGACATGGGCGTGGTGGCGGAGGTCGCTGACCGGGTACTCGTCATGTACCACGGGGAAGCGGTGGAAGAGGGCACCTGTGAGCAGATTTTCCACAACCCGCGCCACCCCTACACGCAATCCCTGCTGGCGGCTGTCCCGCGCCTCGGGTCCATGCGGGGGACTGACGAACCCGCTCCCTTCCCGCTGCTGCGTATTACTGATCCCGAAGCCGAACAGCTGGGCACCGCCGACATGGATGAAACGCCCGTCGACATGCCCGAACCTGCCGCTTCCGTGCCATCCGTGTCGGATGGACCCGTGCTCAGTGTGGATAACCTGATCACCCGCTTTGATGTGGAAACCGGTTTCTGGGGCAAGGTGAAACGCCGCGTCCATGCCGTGGAGCAGGTGAGTTTCAATCTGTATCCCGGCGAAACCCTTGGCCTGGTGGGTGAGTCCGGCTGCGGAAAGTCCACTATCGGCCGTTCGCTGATTGGGCTTGAGACCCCGCGTTCGGGCAGTATTGTTTTTAACGGGCAAGAACTTACGCAGGTATCCGGCTCTCAGCTGCAAAAGCTGCGGCGTAATATCCAGTATGTATTCCAAGATCCCTATGCGGCTCTGGACCCCCGCCTTACGGTCGGCTTTTCCATCATGGAGCCCTTGCTGATCCATAAGGTCTGTTCCCGGCAGGAGGCCGAACGCCGGGTTGGGGAACTGCTGGAGCGCGTCGATCTGGATCCCGCGATGGCCGTCCGCTATCCGCATGAATTCTCCGGCGGGCAGCGCCAGCGCGTCTGTATCGCCCGCGCCTTGGCGATGAATCCGGAAATCATCATTGCCGACGAATCCGTTTCCGCCCTCGACGTATCCGTACGTGCCCAGATCATCAACCTCCTTCTGGCCCTCCAAAAAGAATTCCGCATTGCCTTCCTCTTTATTTCCCATGATATGGCCGTCATAGAACGCGTCTGCCATCGGGTGGCCGTTATGTACCTCGGGCAGATCGTGGAGCTTGGCTCCCGGCGTGACGTCTTTGAAAACCCGTTGCATCCCTATACCAAACGACTCATGTCCGCCGTGCCTATTCCGGATCCCTCGCGGCGCACCATGTCGCATACCTTGTTGACTGGCGAAATCCCAAGCCCTGTCCGTTCAGCGGATTATGAGCCCGTGGTGGCCCCCCTGAAAGAAGTGAGCCCTGGCCATTTCGTATCTGAAGAGCAGGTGGCGAACTGGTTTTAGGATCGTCTAACGTTTCGCGCTTCAAGAGTGCTTCGCCGAGGGAGACGTTTTTCGGCGGGACTCCGTTTTCATGGCGAGCTTGGCTGCATAAAGGGTGCCTTTCGAGCCTGTTGGAGCGGAAGCGCTGAGTTCGTTCAACACGTTCAGGATTGTCCGACGTTCCGCGATGGCGCAGGGCGTCGTCATCAACCCGCCGTTCAGGCGCATCAGTGAGGAGTATGTATGTTTTTTTGTAAGACATGGAAAAAAGTGCTTATTGCCGCGACGATGGTTGTAGCGTTGTGCGCTCCGCAGGCCCATGCGTCCAAGGATGTGGTGCTTGCCATCGCCTCGACCCTGACCACCACCGACCCGTGGGATGCCAACGATACGCTGTCCCACGCTTGCGCGAAAACCTTCTATGAAGGGCTGTTCGGCTTCAACGAGAAGCTTGAGCTGCGTCCCGTGCTCGCCGAAAGTTACGACGTGTCCCCCGACGGGCTCGTGTACACCTTCCATCTGCGCAAGGGTGTGAAATTCCACGACGGTACCGACTTCAACGCCGAAGCCGTCAAGGTCAACTTCGACCGCGTTACCAACCCGGAAAACAAGCTGAAGCGCTACAGCCTGTATTCCAACATCGCCAAGACCGAAGTGGTCGACGACCTCACCGCCAAGGTGACCTTGAAGACGCCCTTCTCGCCCTTCATCAACCAGCTCGCGCACCCCTCCGCGGTCATGATTTCCCCCACCGCGCTCAAGAAGTACGGCAAGGACATCATGTTCCACCCCGTGGGCACCGGCCCGTACAAGTTCGTGGAATGGAAGCAGACCGATTATCTTAAAGGTGCGAAGAACGAGAACTACTGGCGCCCCGGCTTGCCCAAGATCGATACCATCACCTGGGTGCCCGTTGTGGACAACAACGCCCGTTCTGCGATGATGCGTACCGGCGAAGCCCACTTCACCTTCCCCGTGCCGTATGAACAGGCCGCCGTTCTGGAAAAGGACGAGCACCTCAAGCTGGTCGCCGCGCCTTCCATCGTGACGCGTTACCTGAACATGAATATGCTCCAGAAGCCGTTCGACGACCTCCGTGTGCGCCAGGCCATCAACTACGCCATCAATAAGGAAGCCCTCGCCAAGGTGGCTTTCAGCGGTTACGCCTTCCCCTCGGAAGGCCCGCTGCCGCAGGGCGTCGACTATGCCGTCAAGCTTGGTCCTTGGCCGTACAACCCCAAGAAGGCTAAGGAATTGCTTGCCGAAGCCGGATATCCCAATGGTTTCGAGACGACGCTGTGGTCCGCTTACAACCACACCACCGGCCAGAAGGTGATCCAGTTCATCCAGCAGCAGCTCGCTCAGGTGGGCATCAAGGCTCAGGTTCAGGCTCTGGAAGCAGGCCAGCGCGTGGAAAAGGTGGAAAGCCATCAGGATGCCGCCACCGCGCCCGTCCGCCTGTACTACACCGGCTGGTCCTCCTCCACCGGCGAAGCCGACTGGGGCCTGCGCCCGCTGTTCGCCGGCGACAAGACTCCGCCTTCCATGTACAACATTTCCTACTACAAGAACCCCACTGTGGACGCGGACATCATGAAGGCGCTCGGCACCACCGACCGCGCCGAAAAGACCAAGCTGTACACCGAAGTGCAGGAAGAAATCTGGAAGGATGCGCCCTGGGCCTTCCTCGTGACCGAAAAGCTGCTCTACGCGACCAGCAAGAAGCTGACCGGCATGTACGTCATGCCTGACGCCAACTACTTCTTCGAAGAAATCGATCTGCAATAATTCCAGTGTCAGGGCCGGGCGTCATGCCCGGCCCGTCATTCCGCCCTTCGGCGAGGTTTCAACGGATGCTCCACTATTTTCTCAAACGCCTCCTCGGGTTGCTGCCCACACTGTTTCTGGTCGCGGTGATCGTGTTCCTGTTTGTGCACATGCTTCCCGGCGATCCCGCGCGCCTTGCCGCCGGGCCGGAAGCGGATCAGGTCACCGTGGAACTGGTGCGCAAGGATCTTGGGCTGGACAAGCCCCTTCCTGAACAGTTCATCACCTATTTCGGCAACATCATTACCAAAGGCGACTTCGGCACCTCCCTGCGGACCAAGCGCCCCGTCAGTGTGGAAATCGGGGAGCGTTTCGCGGCGACCTTCTGGCTCACCGTCTGGAGCATGGTCTGGTCGGTCTTCTTTGGTCTGATCATCGGCATGATTTCAGCCACAAAGCGCAACAAATGGCAGGATCACGCGGGGATGGCGCTTGCCGTTTCCGGGATTTCCTTCCCGACCTTTGCGCTCGGGCTGTTGCTCATGGAAATTTTTTCCGTTTCGCTGGGCTGGCTGCCCACTGTCGGAGCGGACTCGTGGAAACACTATATTTTGCCGTCCATCACGCTGGGGGCGGGCGTCGCCGCTGTCATGGCCCGGTTCACTCGCGCGTCTTTTGTGGAGATCCTGCAGGACGACTATATCCGTACGGCCCGCGCCAAAGGCCTGAGCGAGTGGGCGGTCATCGTCAAGCACGGCCTGCGCAATGCGCTCATCCCTGTCGTGACCATGATGGGCCTCCAGTTCGGTTTTCTGCTCGGCGGTTCCATCGTGGTTGAGAAGGTATTCAACTGGCCCGGCCTTGGCCGTCTGCTCGTGGATGCCGTGGAAATGCGGGACTATCCGGTTCTTCAGGCCGAAGTACTCCTGTTTTCGCTCGAATTCATCCTGATCAACCTGCTGGTGGATATCCTCTATGCCGTCATCAACCCACGAATCTGCTTCAAGTGATATGAGTATGCAAAACAACGTATCAGTCGCATCCGGCCCCACAAAAGTCCGTACTCCGTGGAGCGAATTCTGGCGCAAGTTCAAACGGCAGCGCATGACGCTGTTTGCGGGCAGCTTCATTGGCCTGTTGGTTCTGATCGCCATCTTTTGGCCGTGGCTTGTGCCTTATGATCCTGAAAATTACTTTGACTACGATATGTTGAATGCTGGCCCCTCGCTCCAGCATTGGTTCGGCGTGGATTCCCTCGGGCGCGACATCTTCAGCCGCATTCTTGCGGGCGCGCGCATTTCGCTTGCTGCCGGTTTTTCCTCCGTGCTGGTTGGCGCGGTTGTCGGGACGCTACTTGGCCTGACCTCCGGGTATTTTGAAGGCTGGTGGGACCGTGTGGTCATGCGCGTCTGTGACGTGCTGTTCGCTTTCCCCGGCATCCTCCTCGCCATCAGCGTGGTTGCAGTTCTCGGAAGCGGTATGGCGAACGTCATTCTCGCCGTGGCGATCTTCAGCATTCCCGCATTCGCCCGTTTGGTGCGCGGCAACACGCTGTCACTCAAGCGCCAGACATTTGTCGAGGCGGCCCGCAGTCTCGGAGCCGGTCCGATGACGATTATGCTGCGCCATATTTTTCCCGGTACGATCTCGTCCATCGTCGTGTACTTTTCCATGCGTATCGGCACGTCCATCATCACCGCCGCCAGCTTGTCCTTCCTCGGTCTTGGCGCGCAGCCGCCCACACCTGAGTGGGGAGCGATGTTGAATGAGGCCCGCGCCGATATGGTGGTGGCCCCGCATGTGGCGATTTTTCCGAGCCTCGCCATTTTTTTGACGGTGCTCATGTTTAACCTTTTCGGTGATGGCCTGCGCGACGCGCTTGATCCCAAGATCGATCAGGAATAGCCATGGACGGATTGGATTTCCCCCGCGTCGGGGTTTTGCCGAGCGGTCAGTTGGATGCGATCACGGACGTGGGCGATATCCGCGTCGGGCATTGCACGCTGGATGAAGGAAATGTTCATACCGGTGTGACTGTGGTGCTCCCCAACGACGATCCGCTCATGCAAAAGCCGCTTGCCGCCAGTTGTATATTCAACGGTTTCGGCAAAAGTGTCGGTCTGATGCAGATGGCGGAACTCGGTTGTCTCGAAACGCCGCTGGCGTTGACCAACACATTTTCCGTGGGGGCAATCGCCACGGCGCAGATCCGTGCGGCGGTGTCCGCGCATCCGGAAGTAGGCCGGGAGTGGTCGACGGTCAACCCGCTGGTTCTTGAATGCAACGATGGGTATTTGAACGATATCCAGGCTCTTGCCGTAACTGAAAAACATTATATCGAAGCTTGCGCCCCGGCTTCACGCGAATTCATGCAGGGAAGTGTTGGAGCCGGGCGGGGCATGTCCTGTTTCCATCTCAAGGGGGGCATTGGTTCGGCCTCCCGAATAGCGGAGTGCGGTGGGCAGGCCTTTACGGTAGGCGCATTGGTGCTCTCCAATTTCGGCAAAGCGGAACACTGCCTGTTGGCTGGCCGTCCCGTGGGCCATCTTTTGCAGGAACGGCTGGACCGTATCGGTGCGGAAGCCGCCGTGCTCGCCGCTGCACCGGAAAAGGGCAGCATCATCATGCTGCTGGCGACCGATGCGCCGCTGGATGTATTGCAGCTCGGACGGCTGGCCCGGCGGGCTGGGAATGGCCTTGCACGGACGGGCTCTCTTTTTGGACATGGCAGCGGAGACGTAGCCATTGCCTTTTCTTCCAGCCAGCATCTCCCGCAGTTGGCGGAATCCGCCGTGCCGCTTCTTCATGCACCGGACGGCTGGATGGACCGACTGTTTCAGGCTGCCGCCGAGGCGACCGAACAAGCTATTTTCAAAGCCCTGTTTTTTGCGGAACCGTTTGTCGGGCGCGATGGACATAGACGGCCCTCCATTCAGGAAGTTTTGCCGGAATGGCGTGATATCGTACGGAGCTAAAAACCGCAACAGCTCTGGTTTGGAATACGGAGAAAACGATGCGCATTTTAATTTCTGCGGATATTGAAGGTATCAGCGGGGTTATGAGCCCGGAGCAGACGAGCCCCGGATCTGGCGAGTACGAACGGGCGCGGCTGCTCATGACCCGAGAAGTCAATGCCGCCGTCGAAGGTGCATTGGAAGGCGGAGCTACCGAGATATGGGTGGCTGACGGGCATGGGCAATACAACAATATTCTGTTGGAAGAGCTGCATCCGGGTGCGTGCCTGGTCTCTGGAAAGCCGCGCCTGTTTGGTATGATGGGCGGCCTTGATTGCGGTCCGTGGGATGGCTTGTTTCTGATCGGATATCACGCGCGTGCCGGAGCTCATGGCGTGCTGGCCCACACCATCAACGGATCGGCGTTCGCCGAAGTCCGCATCAACGGTGCTCCTGTAGGTGAGTATTATCTGAATGGATTGTTGGCTGGGGAGTACGATGTTCCCGTCCGTCTGATCAGCGGTGACGACCGGCTCGCTGAAGAAGCTGTTTCCGTTTACACCAATGCGGAGATCGTGACTGTGAAACGGGCGTTGAGTACGAGGGCGGCTGTTCATCAGCCGATTGGGGTGGTCCATAAGGCCTTACACGTGGCCGCCCAAAAGGCCCTGCGGAATGTCTCATGTAAGCCGTTGAAACTTGCAGGGCCGTTTTCCGTACAGGTTTCCACAGTCCGGACCTACCATGCAGATCTTTTCTGTATGCTTCCCGGTGTAAAACGACTGTCTCCAACATGCCTTGAGTTTATCGCGGATACTCCGTTTGCCATTTCTCGGACACTCAATTGCTTTTCGAGCATGGCGGCTTCGGTACACTAGTTGGTAGTCGAGATGAATATGCGGCGCGCGGTTTTTCCGCGCGTCTTTTTTTGTGGAATGACAAATTTTCTTTAGAGAAGGCGCATACTACCGTACCACTTATGTAATTATTTGTAATTATACGATAAGTCATGAAAATGAGGTGCCCGTATAGAGAAAAATACGGAAAATGTTCATTTCTAGTTTAGTTAACTTTACTGTTATAAAGTTAACTAAACTTTTAAAGTAGAATAAAAGCCCTTAAAATGCGCTGTAATCGTTTTGAAGCACTTTACGATTCATACATCGTAAAAAAAATTTTAGTGCCTTAAAATCGATTTTTGCAAGACTTTTTCTTTGGAGTCATACGGACCATATCTCGATTTACGGGAATAAAGTTTCCTGACTTGCTTAACAGATCTCCTGAAAGCGCGATCCCGGTCCAGATTTGTAAAAGCTCTATGCTGCCAACATCGTTCTCACATCAAGGCATTTTTTTTGGGGGGGTTCTGTGCCGAACAACACCATAAAAGCCTTTTATCCTGAAAGCCGCCTCCGGCAACATATCCGCCCCATCGCAATACCCTCAATCTCATGAAATGCAAAAGGAATGTGCCTTGCGGTGCCCTCATAAGTTCGATAGGCTGTAGCTGTCTCTTGTTCATGGAGGTTTTATTCATGCCCCTTCCGGCACTCTCATCTACACAACTTCCCGAAGCCATACCTGATTGGACACCGCTTGATCGGAAGCGTGTCCTGGAACATTTCATGCTCAGCCGCGATTATGAAAATATCGCAGAGTACATTTCTTTTCAGTCGGATCTCCTGCCCGACGAACGCGTCATCCTCTTTTTCCTCCATGCGGTGTATGCCAACTCCACAAAAACAATAGAATTATATGCACTGTATATCATTGGACTTTTCAATTATGCGAAGAAAAGCTTTAACCAGCTGAAAGCATGGGATATTGATGCCTATTTGCGGCATCTGACAAACAAAGGGTTGAAACCAAGTTCTCGGAACACGGCGGCGGCCACGCTCCGGAGTTTTTTCCGGCATCTCGTCGATTCCGGCGTCTGTACAGTCAACCCCGCCGCTTTTTTGAAACGAAAACGTAATGACGGCAAGGGGTCCTTGCCGGGCCATCTGTCACATAGCCTCGGGCGTGATGAACTGGAGCGCCTTTTCGCCGGCATGGAGGAAGTAGGCGCACCGTTTCGTGATATTGTCCTTTTCCGGGTCTTGTTCATGACGGGACTGCGCGCTGAAGAAGCGGTATCTCTCAAATGGATGAATGTGATCAACTGGCAAGGGCGCTGGTATCTTGACGTGCTGGGTAAAGGCAGCAAGGCACGGCGGGTGTATCTCCCTCAGAAAGCCCAAGCGGCGCTTGAAGAACTGCGGCGTCACACCTCGCCTCGACCGGAGTATCCGATCTTTGAAAACCTCCGCCACCGAGGACGCCCCATCTCGCGGCACGGGCTGTATGCTCTCGTCAAGAAATGGTCTTCCCTTGTCATCTCCAGAGGCGACGTTTCGCCTCACTGGTTTCGCCATAGCTGTTTCACACAGCTCGCAAGCCGTGGAGCCCGCCTTGAAAGCATTCAGGCCCTTGCCGGACATGCGAATATCCAAACCACCATGCACTACAACGAGGCGGCCCAGCTTATGTCTCCGGCAAGTGCCATCTTTGACGAGGAATAACCGCATCCTAGCGCGCTGCTGTGCAATCAGGCTTAGAGTCTCCTGAGCTGAACATCCATTATGATGGAACGGCATGGTCCCGCCAAGCTTCATCCGCCGCCTTGCTGGGCGAAAAGGAGACGCGGCAAAGTTCATAAACAAGGACGCCCCAACAACTGGGGCGTCCTTGTCTGTAGGGGAAACAGGCGGCACGTTGATGAGACGGCACCGTGCCGCCTGTTCGGAGGAACCGGAAGCTTTCTCGGAAAGGGGGATTATCCGAAGAAAGGCTCCGGAAAGTAAATATGCATGATGTTGGTGAAAAAGACCTGGAAAAACACGATAAACGCCGCCGTAAACACAAGATTGGCGAGCAGCGCCTTACCGGTTTTTTTTGGGGTCAGCACGATGAGCATAGTAAATATGCCGACGGCCATGCAGATGTTGAATGAAACATACATCGCGCCAAGCACTTGTGCGATGAAAACCGCGGTAACAAGACACCACCGCTGTGGGGGAATGTCTCCGAAGAAGGACATTTCTCCCTTGCCTGCCATGATGGCCCTGAGCGCCAACAGCACGCTGCTCGCCATGATCAGGTACAACACGCACAGCGGGAAGAGTACGCCCTCGCGGGGGATGCCCTCAAGCTGGCTCCGCATGACGAGGCTGAAGGCGATGAGAAAAACAGCGGTCAGAATATCTATGGTACGTTCTTTCATCTGCATCCTTCCTGATGGGCTGCGCCGCATCCCAACATTTTCTTATTGAGCCGTATACGCCATTGTGCAGTAAAAGCGATATGTTCCAAAAATCAAACCTTCTTGGCCCCGCATTCCTTCCAGATGGAATACCCGAGCGAAAGCAGCGTAAGGATGATAAGCGCAAGGCTCTGCGGGCGGGAGAAGAAGAACAGCATGATATTGCCTTCCGCCGCTCCGAGATGAAGCGACAGCTTGAATCCTTCCTCCATCGTAGTACCGAGGATAAGCCCGAGCGCCATAGGAGCGACCCCATACTTATACCGCACAAGCACGTAACCGAGTAAGCCGCAAGCCGCCATGGACAGGACGTCCATCAACGAGCTGCTGATGGAGTAGGAACCAACCACCGACAGCGCCAGGATCGCCACAACCAGAAAGTGCTGCGGAATTTTCAGCGCCCGCACGAAGATACGCACCAGTACGAGGCCGAGCAGCAGGATGATGAAGTTCGACAGGATCAGCCCGAACGTATAGGTGAATACGATGTCGCCCTGCTCCGAGAACAGATCGAAGCCCGGCTTCAGGCCGTGGGTCATCAGCGCGCCGAGCATCACGGCGGCGGGTGCGCTGCCGGGGATGCCAAGGGTGAGCATCGGGATCTGCGCTCCGCCGACAACTGCGTTGTTGCAGACTTCGGGAGCCATGATGCCCTCCATGACCCCGGTGCCGAATTCTTCGGGCTTCTTGGAAAAACGCTTGGTTTCATTATAGGCTACGAAGGTCGCTATGTTGCCGCCCGCGCCCGGCATGATGCCGACAATGACCCCGATCACACCGGCTACAAGCGTGACCCATATGCGACGGAAGAAATCCTTCAACGTTTGCCAGAATACACCGGGGGCCGGATTATAGGGAGCCATGGCGCCCTTTTCCCCAGCGGGGCGCAGGAGCAACAGGGCCTGAGGGATGGCGAACAGCCCGATGAGCGCCGGGACCACGTTGATCCCGCCCATGAGTTCCATGGTATTGAAGGTAAAGCGGGGATACCCGGTGACCGGGTCCATGCCCACGCAGGCAAGAACGAGGCCGATAAGCGCGCCGATCACGCCCTTGAGGACATTGCCCGAAGAAAGGGAAGCGATGATCGTCAGTGCGAACACGCACAGCCAGAATTGTTCGGGCGCACCGAATTTCATGGACACGTTGGCGAGGGGCACGGACAGAAACAGGAGCGCCGAAACGCCGAAGATCCCTCCGAACACCGACGAAATGAGCGCCGTAAAAAGGGCTTTCTGCGCTTGCCCCTTCATGGCCATAGGGTATCCGTCGAACGTGGTGCAGAGGGCCGCCGCCGTTCCCGGAGTATTGATGAGAATGGAAGGGATGGACCCGCCGTACTCTGAGCCGCAATACACGGAACCAAGCATCAGCAGCGCGGTTGCCGATTCAAGCCCGAATGTAAAAGGGAGGAGCAGCGCGATGCCGAGCGTGCCGGACAATCCGGGGACGGCCCCCATAATGATGCCGAAACAGGCGCTCAGAGTCATGAGCAGCAGCGTGACCGGGTCGGACAGATTGGAAAGGACTACCCACGGATCAAACATGTTCATCTCGCTCGTTTCATTGGTGAAGCATCAATGGCGGGAGGGGTTTCCCCCTCCCTCGGAACCTACTTGAGGAGACCGTAGGCCTCCAGGATTTTTTTGGCCTGTTCGCCTTCCGTACGGATGATTTCACCGAAGGCCTTGCCGGTCTGGAACTGAGGCATCAGGCCGCTGCTCTTGACCGCCTTCTGGTATTCAGGGTTGGCGCAGAGTTCCGCGAACTTGGTTTCCAAATACTGCCGTGCTTCGGCAGGAATGTTCTGGGGCGTGGCGAGCCCGCGATATTTGCCGGATTCAATGGCGTAGCCCTGTTCAATAAACGTGGGCACGTCGGGGCACAGCTCATAGCGTTCCTTGCTGCCGATGGCGAGCCCGCGGGTCTTTTCCATGCGCAGGAAGCTGGAACCCGAGCCAAAATAGGCGTCCACTTCGCCGCTGAGCAAAGCCGGGATGGCCTTGCCGCTGCCGGAATAGGGGACTTGCGTGAACTTCGCGCCGGTGAGCTTTTCAATCTGCATGAGGAAGAGATGATCGCCGGTGAGCTTGCCCACTGTCGCCACCTTCACCTTGCCGGGATTGGCCTTGGCGTACTCAATGAGATCCTTAAACGTCTTATAAGGGCCGTCTTCGGGAACCATGACCACGTCGGCGTCGTAAACGAGGCCGCAAAGCGGGCTGAGCTGTTCCGTTTTGTAGCCCGGCTGCCCTTCGGGGCGCAGCATGGGCTGGAGCACGATATGGGGGAGGTCCACGCCGCCGATGGTGTAGCCGTCCGCCTTCGCGCCGACCAGCCACGTCCAGCCGATTTCCCCGCCCGCGCCGGCCTTGTAGGTTACGACGATGGGCTGATCAAAAACACCTTTGGCGAATTTTTCGAGGAGCCTGTGGCTGACGTCGCTGCCGCCGCCCGCATTGAACGCGGTCATCAGGGTGATCGGCTTTGCCGGATACTCGGCTGCCTGCGCGGGAACGGCCAAGAGGCCGAGGGCCAGGAGAGAGGAAAGGAACAAGCTTTTCATGTCTACCTCCAACAGGTGTTCAGGTGGCAGTTACAGGGCGTTGTCCGGGATTCAGCTTTGCAGGAAGGCTTCCACGGCCTCCACGGTCGGGGGGATGACGCCGGGCGTTTCGCTTTCGTCGGTGGCGACCTGCGGAACGTTCAGCCCATGTCCGGTGAGGTTGCAGACGGTAAGGCCCGGATTTTTAAAACCGGGCACCTTCACAAGGTACCGCAAGGCTGCCACGGAGACGGAACCCGCCGGTTCCGTGAACAAGCCTTCCTCCCGCCCCAGTTCACGGATGGTGCGGATAAAGTCGGCATCGGAAACGGAAATCATGGTACCGCCGGTTTCGCGCACGGCCTGCAGGCAGTAGCGTCCCCAGTACGGGTTGTTGTTCATGATGGCATCGGAAAGGGAAGGCTTCTTGTCCACGGGCGTCACGGCATCGCGACCTTCATGGAAGGCGCGGGCCGTGGGATCGCAGGCTTGCAGCTGCACACCGACGAGGCGCGGCATACGATCAATGACCCCGGCGGCAAACATCTCGCGGAAAGCATCATGCGCGGCGACCATCCCGGCCCCACCGCCGCAAGGGATCAAAACCGTATCCGGGGCCCGCCCAAGCTGCTGGACGATGCCGTAAGCGAAGGTACGCTTCGCGGCGATGCGGTAAGGATTTGGGCCGCCACACTGGAACCATTTGCGGCGCTTGACCATTTCCCCACAGATCCGGCTGGCGGCGGCCATGTCGCCGTCGATGCGGACCACGCGCCCGCCGTAGACGAGGCTTTTAAAAATTTTCGCTGCGGAAACGTGCTTCTGCACGAAGACCACGGGATTCAGCCCGGCCCGGGAACCGTAGGCGGATACGCTGGCCGCGTTGTTGCCGGACGAGGACAGGCACACGGTCTTACAGCCGAATTCCAGTGCTTTGAGCACGCACAAGGCTGTGCCGCGATCCTTCAGAGACAGGGTCGGCCCCTGTTCCACTTTGAAATAGAGATCCGGAATACCAAGTTTTTCACCATAGCGGTGAGAAGGCAACAGCGGCGTTTCAGCTTCACCGAGGCTCACGCGATCAATGAGGGACTCGTCGGAAATCGGCAGGATGGACCGCCACTGACGGAGGAATGAACGCCCTTCTGGGGCGGGCAGCCCCGCGCTCAGTGCCTGACGGAGCGACGCCTCGGAAAACATGACGCGCATGGGTGCGCCGCAATCGGGACAAGACAGGGCACATTCAGCCTCAGGAATGCGTTTCCCGCATTCACGGCAAACAAGCCCCAGACATTCTGTATGCATATGAATCCTCCTGAGTGGAAAAGGCTTGACGCCTCTCGTGTACGAACAACGGTCGAGCAGTGACGACGTTTTTTAGTCGTCCGTCGACAGTATGTGAAAAGAAACACGCCCTGTCAATACTTTGTCGACAAAAATAGTCGACAAAAATGAACCACGTCATGCGCCACTCAATGAAATATCTTCATTTATCTAATTATATAAATAAAATAAGTGTATTCTATACCCTCAAAAAGCAAAAGAATATGTTTCCGCTGCTCACATGGCCGATGCCGATTTCCTACGGAAACAGGCTCCCAGTGAAATTTTTGAGCCGCCAAAAACGGAAAAATCGGGAGTTCCGCCCAGTGTTCTCTTTCAGCACTCCATACGGGTTCGGTCGGCAGACTGCCTCTTTCCTGGTGGCGCAACAGAAATCCGAACCTTCCGGGCTTGAGCGTTGCGCACATTTCTTCCCACTGGAGGTCTTGCGCGGCACAGGGCTTTTACGTTTTCACCATCGAGAGCGCAACATATTTACAATAATTGAAAATCTATACATGGAATGAGCACAACGCCCGTCCGCTCCGGCCTCTCCCCTTTCCCTGAAACCGCGCTTACAGGCCGTCGGACTGATGCCGGGTGGAAACTACTTTGCGTCTTCCTTCCCGGCTTTCCGGGTTACTGACTCGCTGGTTTTTCTGTTGCCGCCCAAAGCACCGCTCCTTACCTACTCGTCACAGCCTCTTTGAGGAACTTTTAGGTGTTGTGACAAACAGCACTTGACACGGGCAGTCGACCGAGTTTTAATACAGTCAACGGTCGACAAAATGTCTTTTCACCACCCATCTTTGAGGTAGCTATGAAAACGTTCTATGCTTTACTGCTTGCTTTGGGGATCTGCCTTGGCCTCACGTTCCCGGCGATGGCGGAATACCCCGCCAAGCCGATCATGCTCATGACCGCATTCAACGCGGGCGGCGGCAGCGACCTGAGCCATCGGCTCATCGAGAAATTCGCCAAAGGTGTCATCCCTCAGCCCATCGTCGTAACCTACAAAGCCGGCGCGGGCGGGGAAATCGGCTGGACGTGGCTGATCGGCGCGAAGGCGGACGGGTACAATATCGGCGGCGTGGATCTCCCCCATATCGTGCTCCAGCCCATGCTGCGCCCCGAGGGCCAGCCGGGCTACAAAACGGAACAGCTTAATCCGCTTTGCTGCCTCGTATTCGATCCGGATATTCTGATCGTCAGTGAAAAGAGCCCGTTCAAGAGTTTCGGAGAATTGATCGAATACGCCAAGGCCAATCCCGGCAAGGTAAAGGCCGCGACCGTGGGCAAGCTCACCGGCGACCATATCTTTCTCATGAACGTGGAAAAGTTCACCGGCGCGCAGTTCACGCAAGTCCCTTATCCCGGCGGCAGCAAAGCGGCCCCGGCGCTGCTCGGCGGCGAAGTGGACTGCTATTTCGCTTCCACATCCAACTTCCTGCGTATGCAGGGCGCGCGCGGCCTCGCCATTGCAACCAAGGATCGCTATGAGCTCTGCCCTGACGTCCCGACCATGAACGAGCTTGGCTATAAGCTCGAATCCGCCAAGTATCGCGGACTCGCCACTCCGCCGAACTTCCCTGCGGAAGCGCAGGCGTATCTTGAAGCCGCGCTCGCCAAAGTATGCGCCGATCCTGAATATCAGGCGGGCGTACGCGGAGCCGGTTTGCTCCCCTACTATAAGGACGGGAAGGCGTTTGGCGAAATCATCGAACAGGAAAAGGAAAAGGCCCGCAAGACCCTCAAGGAACAAGGGCTGATCCGGTAGCAAGGCGGAGGCGTTCCCCTTCTGACATGATAAGGCCAAACTGCGGCGACGCGGCAGGAAGCCCTCCGGTTCGTACCACCAGACGGATCGGAGGGCTTTTTTGATGGCAACAGCTGGTGCGGGTGGGTGAGGAAGATGTATGGGCTATCCGGTACCAAGAGAACACAAAAACGCCGGGGAGATTTTCCCCGGCGTTTTTGTATTCATCCGAATGGATGCCCGTTAGCCTTCCAGCTGGCTGCGGTAGTCAGCCGCCGTCATCAGGGCGGGCGTTTCCGTGGGCCGGATGCGGAGCATCCAGCCGTCGGCATAGCAGTTGAGGTTCACGAGCGTTGGCTTGCCTTCCAGCGCCTCATTGCGTTCAACCACTTCTCCGGCCACGGGCATATACAACGAACTGACGGTCTTCAGGGATTCCACCGTCCCGAATTCGTCATCGGCTCCGAAGGAAGCGCCCGCATCGGGCAGATCGACGAACAGGATTTCGCCAAGCTGATCCTGTGCGAAATCCGTGATGCCGATGACCAGCGTGTCGCCGTCCTTGCGGGCCCATACGTGGCGGGCCGTGTAACCGAGATCCTCAGGAAGGTTCAGGGATTGTGTGTTCATGATGCCTCCGGCTGTTCGCCGCACCGGACGGACCTGTGCGGCATGGTTGAGGGAAACGGGAGCTAGGCGAGCATCCCGGCGGCTTCGTACAACCCTTCCGAAAGGGTCGGGTGGGCATGGATGGTTTCAAAGAGATCCCGTGCCGAGCACCCCTTCTGAAGGGCAAAGGTTGCTTCGGCGATGAGATCCGAGGCGTGCGCCCCGGCAATGTGAACGCCGAGGAGTTTGCCTGTGCCTTCTTCGGCAACGATTTTGAAGAGTCCGGAAAGCGCGCCCATAGCCTGCGCCTTGCCGAGTTCCCGGAACTGGAAAACCGCCGAACGGGCCGCTATCCCCTGCTCTCGGGCCTGCTCTTCCGTCAATCCCACATCGCCGATTTCCGGCGAAGTAAAAATGGCCGAAGGAACCACCGTATACGATTGTACTTTTTTCTTTTCAGGGTGCAGGATGTTATGAACCGCCGTATGCGCTTCGGCTGCGGCCATGTGTGCCAGCATGATCCGCCGTGGGCCGGTGACGTCGCCAATGGCATACACGCCGGGGACCGATGTTTCCAGCGTATCGTCGACGACGATCCACCCGCGCTGGTCAAGCGCAATCCCCGCTTCGGCCAATCCTGCGGTATTCGGGACCCGGCCCACGGTAACGCAAACGGCGGAAGCGTTCAGGACACGGGAATCGCCCGCCCCTGTGGGGAAAGGCGCTATTTCCACCGCCGCCCCGCCGTCACACGGAGTCACGCGGGAAACCGTATGGGACAGTTCCACGGCGATGCCCTTTTTCTTCATTTCTCGGAGCAGCAAACGGCTGATTTCGCCGTCTACGGATGGCAGGGGAAGCAGACGCCCCTGCCCTTCGATGACCGTCACTTTCGCACCGAAGGCGCGGTAGATGAAAGCGAGTTCACAACCGATAACCCCGCCGCCGACAACGACCAAATGTTCGGGCACGGTTTGCAGCTCCAGCGCGTCGTCGCTGGACAGGACAAGCCGATGATCCACCGGCAGAGAAGGCAGCTCCAGCGGAGAGGACCCGGTGGCGAGAATGACCCGATCCCCGGCAATTTCCAGAGATCCGTCCACGGAAGCAACCCTGACGAGCCCGGCGCCGACAAATTCAGCATCGCCGCGAACGACACGGACCTTCAGCTGGGCGGCGGTCTTTTCGAGCCCGGTTTGCAGGGTTGCCGTCACCTTGCGCTTGCGGGCGACGATGGCGGACATGTCCGGTGTGGCGGCGCAATCCCCGGCAATGCCGAACTCCCTGAGCCGGGCAACCGTGTCCAGCGCGTCCGCCGACGAACGCAGCGTCTTCGTCGGGATGCAGCCCGTGTGCAGGCACGTTCCGCCGAGGTGGGCGCGTTCGACGAGGGTGACTTCAACTCCGGCTTTCGCGGCGGCGAATGCGGCGGTGTAACCTCCGGGGCCGCCCCCGATGATGGTCAGCTTCATGACGCGCTCCCTCCCCTGCGGACGCTATGCGATACGTTGATGCCTTCAAAAATGGACGCCGTAATAAGACAGTTTTTGACGATCTTCGCGCAGTGGTCCACCTTGGCGGCGTAGGCTTCGTCCGCGTCGACAGTCACGTCGATATCAATGCCCACAAGGCGCATCGCGCCGTCCGCATTGGGTTCCTTGGTTCCTGTTCCCTGCGCCCGGATAGCGCGGAAAGGGACCCCCCTCGCCACGAGCGCCGCCCGGATGCTTCCGCAAAAACAGCTCAGGGCCGCCGCGATGAGCAGGGTGGACGAATTGCCGCCCCGCTCCGTTTCCGGGACCCCCGTATAGTCCATGACAATATCTTTAAGGACAGATGAACCCGTATAGACGGTATAAACGTCGCCTTCTTGAACGAACGAAACCTGTATGCTTTGGGACATTGCTGACTCCTTGTTTGTTGTGGGATGGCGGGAGATTAATGTTCCTATCCGGCTTCCATGTCCATGAAAACAGTTACCCCGCCAGCTTCGGGTTGGCGGCGAGCCCACGCAGCAGAGCGGGGACCGAATACATGGCGAGTGCCGAGCTACGCGGATTCTGGGGCAACGGGGCCGGGCGGGTCATCGTTTCCAATGTGCAGTCCCCGGCCCTGGCCGAAATATGGTGCAGCGTCCCTGCCGCACAGGGATCCGCGAACAGGCGCACCCGCGTACGGGAAAAACCGAGCCCCGCCAGGCCGAGGCTGACCGCGACGTTCACGTTTGCGGGGAAACGCCGGATCGCCTCTTCCGCCGTGCCGCTGAACAGAAGCCGCGCTTCGGGGGACATGATCAGCGCTTCTTCCGCTGTGGGCGGGATGAGCTCCGAGAGAGGCGGCATCTGGCCGAGGCTGCGGGGATGCTTCACAGTGGTGAGGGTAACGGCATCAAGCCCCATTTCCCGCATGGCCCGGATGCCGTCCAGCCCGGCGATGGCTCCGGACGGCACATGCACCGCCGCGCGGGCCGCCTCCACATCGCGCAACAGAGCGGGATCAAGCGAAAATCCGCCGACGCTCAACGGCACGACGGCTTTTCCGGCGGCAAGGCAAGCCCGCACGATATCCGGCATGGCGGCGGCACTCGTGGCTTCAACGAGCAAATCGCATGTTTCGATGAGCTGTTGCAGGCTTAGCACCGGAACGTCTCCGAGCTCCAGCGCGAGCCCCTCGGCGTGCGCCGTGGTGCGCGAAAAAAGCCCGCCGAGACGATAGGACGGCAGCTGTTCACGGATATGCCGGGCGATGAGCCGCCCCATTGCGCCGCATCCGATGATCCCAAGAAACGCTGGTCGCATTGCTTTCTCCAAAAGGTCTGTAGGGAGCATAGCCGAAAACCGTTTTATTGTCGACAATAATGGTCGACTAAAATAAACCGACTCATACAATTTCCCGCAGCCGTCCACAGAAAGGGCCCGCCATCCTGTAGAAAACACCCTTCCTACGTAAAACCCCCGGCGGGACCGGGGGTTATATGGGAGACGGTATCTGGGAGGGAGGCTTAGAGGACGGCGATGGCTTCGATTTCCACGCGCGCGCCTTTAGGCAGGGCGGCGACGGCGACACAGGAACGGGCCGGGGCATCGGCTCCGAAGGTTTCGCTGTACACACTGTTCACAGCCTGAAAATCAGCCATATCCACGATGAATACGGTCACTTTGGTCACATCGGCGGGCGTGGCTCCGGCTTCGGCAAGAACGGCCTTCATGTTGGCAAGGGCCTGCGCGGCCTGTTCCTTCACATCATTGGAAACGAGTTCACCCGTGGCCGGGACCATACCGATCTGGCCGGAGAGATACAGGGTGCCGCCTTTACGGATAGCCTGCGAGTAGGGGCCGATGGCGGCGGGGGCTTTGGGAGTGGAAATCACGGTTTTCATGGCGTTTTCCTTGTTTGCGTTAGTTCGCCCATTTAAAGGTGAACACCTGCTCGACATCGGGATGCAGGCTCAGGTGGACCGGGCAGGTATGTGCGGCACGTTCGATCATGGTCTTCTGCTTGTCGGTGTATTCTCGATCGGGCATGATGAAGGTCACCTCGATCTTGCCGATGCGGCGCGGGTTGGCGCTCATGGTCTTAGCGACTTCGATTTCCGTTCCGACAACGTCCACGTTGTGCATCTTGCCGTAAATGCCGATGATCGTCATGGCGCAGGACGCGAGGGCGGTCACGCAGAGGTCTGTGGGGGAAAAGGCTTCGCCCTTGCCATTGTTGTCCACGGGGGCATCGCTCACCAGTTTGGTCCCGCTCGCGACATGGGTGCATTCGACACGCAGATCGCCAAGGTATTTTGCGGTAACTGTAGCCATGTGGTTCTCCTTTGTCGTCAGGGTTGAGCTTGTTGCTGAAAGCACAATACCTCGGACATGCAAAATGGTCAACAGTATACCGTCGACTTATTTTCGAACAAAGAAACTTCGCCGTCACCCGGGCGTGGTTCCCCGTATTTCCTTATGCCTTCGGGAGTATCCCTGTCGGGAAACGCTCTAACCGGGTATCAAAGAAACATCGGCAGGCATCAGAGGAGAAAAGCGGAAGCGGCAACAGTCGACTAAAGCAGTCGACAGTAAGCGGGATATAAGGTATCTCCTGCCGGTACGACGAACCTGGAGGAGAGGAATGCACGGGAAAGGAGAGGCACCAGCCATCCGTATTCTGGAAGAAGCGGGTGAGGCCGTGGGGCGTTTGGAATATCGTTTTGTCGAACGGGGCGGCACGAAGGACGCAGCCCGGCAGCTTGGGCTGTGCGAACACGACATCGTAAAAAGCCTTGTGTTCGACGACGGGAAGGGAGGGCAGGCAGCCATGGCGCTCATGCACGGCGACGAGCGCGTATCCCTGCACAAGCTCCAGCGGCTTTCGGGCGTGCCGCATCTCCAGCCGAGTTCGCCGGAAAACGCCGAACGGCTGACCGGATACAAACCCGGCGGGATCTGCCCGTTCGGGCTCCCCTCGCCGCTTCCGGTGTTCGCGCAGATATCCCTTTTCAATCTCGGGATGTTGTACATCAATGCGGGCGAACGCGGCGTCATCGCCGTCATCCGGCCCGAGGCCCTGCGGCTTTCCGGGGCCGTAGCCGGAGACATTCTGAGTGGCGGATCCCGGCGATAGCCCTTGACGACGTGTATGGGGAGAGGCTATTTGGTGTCAGATACATAAGATACGGCGTTCACAATCGGACGCCGCCAACGAACTATGGTGAGCGATGCAACAGCTTAATAAACCGACATACAGCGAACAGGTCGTCAACCTCATCCGCCAGCGCATCCGTAACGGAAAACTCCGCAGCGGGGATCGGATCAGCGAGGCGAGCATAGCCGAGGAATGCGGCATCAGCCGGGCTCCCGTCCGTGAGGCGCTTTATCAGCTTGAAACGGAAGGGTTTCTGATGTCCCATCCGAAGCGGGGCAAATGCGTAACCCTGCTCACAGGCGACGGCATCCGCCACCGCTACGAACTGTGCGGGCTTCTCGAAGGGGCCGCCGCCGCTAATGTAGTCTTGAGTCTGCCCAAAGGCCCGTGGGAGGAATTGGAAGCACTGCTTGATCGCATGAAGCAGGGCGTGCTTTCCGGTACGTCCTTCGAGGATCACGCGGCGCTCGGAACGGCCTTCCATGAAACAATCCTCGAAAGGGCCAGCAACCCCCTGCTTATCGCCATTGCCCGCAGCTCCTGCCGGGTGATTTCCAAGTACCTCATGTTTCAGCAATGGCGTACGCTGTACACGACCGAAGAACTTTTTCAGCGGCACAACAGCATGTATGAGGCGTTTCTTACGCGCAATCCGTACACCATCGAAGAAGCCGTGCGGGCGCATTATGCCGATTCCGCCGAACGGCTGGCCCAAATCTGCGAAGCGGAACAAAAACCCAAGACAGCCCGCTCCCAGCGCCGCGCCCATTTCCCCACTGAATAAAAGCCCTGCCCCGTGCGGGGCTTTTTGTCTCTAGCAGAAGCTCCGATAGGTTCCCTTGTAGGGTACAGGGGCACGCGGCTTTCCCTTCCCGTTTTTGCCCTGACAAGCGCTCAGGAAGGAGAAGGCCCGACCTCCCCATACGCAAAACCCTCGGCGGGCCGAGGGTTAGGGAAAAAAGGTAAAAAAACGATTATATGTAAAAGCGGAAACGAAACATTTACAGGACGGCGATGGCTTCGATTTCCACGCGCGCGCCTTTGGGCAGGGCGGCGACGGCGACGCAGGAGCGGGCCGGGGCATCGGCGCCGAAGGTTTCACTGTATACGCCGTTCACGATCTGGAATTCGGCCATGTCCACGATGAACACGGTCACTTTGGTCACATCCGCGGGCGTGGCTCCGGCTTCCGCAAGGATGGCCTTCATATTGGCGAGGGCCTGCGCGGTCTGCTCCTTCACATCATCGGAAACGAGTTCACCCGTGGCCGGGACCATACCGATCTGGCCGGAAAGATACAGGGTGTCGCCTTTACGGATAGCCTGCGAATAGGGGCCGATGGCTGCGGGAGCTTTGGAAGTGGAAATCACGGTCTTCATGGCAGTCTCCTTGCTTGTCAAGCTGTTATTGAAGTCCTCGGCACACTCGCCGCTGCCGGGATGCGGGCTGGATTCAACCTCTGTTGCCCACGGAACGCCGCTCACAGGCATGTTCGGGGCGTATGCATCAGGCACGCGGTACGCCAAGCGCTTTCGTCGGTACAGTAGCCGCAAGGAGCCCCTTTGTCATCAAGGCTGGCAGTGCCGATATGGAGAAAGGCTCCGGAGAGTATCCCGCCTCCGCGCAGGCATACGCTTGAGCAAGGGTGTTCCGCCGGAAGCTCTGCACAGAAGGGATAACCTTCTAGTATGCTGATATTCATTGTATTATCGCCCATAGCGCATTTCATGGAAACGACTGATGCGGAGAGAGCCCTGCCCCTGGTTCGCGGTGAAAGGCTTTCCGGACATGTGCTGGCCTTGAATGTATTTGAGAATGCACGTAAAAGCGAAATCATCTCCTGACGTCTTACGATTCGGGAGCATACGGATGTCCCGGCGTGCACGCTCCTCCGGGAACGCGGCCTGAACGGTCGCCTGTCTAACCTTGTGAAAAACAGAGTCGCCATGAATCGCTTTTGTCGTTTGTTCCTCTTTATGCTGATGTGCGGCGGTCTGCTCTTTGCCGCCGTTCCCGCGTCCGCCGGCGACGGAACCCAAGCTGTTCAGGAAAAAACTCCCGCCCATCCCGCAAAAAAATGGCGGGTGGCCTACATTGAGGGCGGCGGGTACACGGACTATCAGCGTATCCTTGCCGCAACGGCCAAGGGGCTTGCCGAACTTGGGGTCATTGCCGATGGCGATGTGCCCATCCCGGAGAAGACGGACGACACCCGCCCCATTTGGGACTGGCTCGCCGAACATGCGGGCGGCGATCGGCTGGTGTTTTTGAAAGACGGCTACTATTCCGCCAACTGGGACGCGGCGCAACGTGCCGCCAACAGAAAGGCCCTGCTCGACCGTATCCGTGAAAAGGGCGACGTGGACATGATTTTCGCCTTCGGCACATGGGCCGGGCTGGACATGGCCACAGCCGATATTTCCGTTCCGGTGTTCTCCATGTCGGTCACCGACGCCGTACAGGCGGGTATCGCCAAATCGTTGAAGGACTCCGGGCGCGACAACCTGCACGCACAGATCGACCCCGAGCGCTACAAGCGCCAGATCGCCGTTTTCCATGATATTTTTGGTTTCAAGAAAATGGGCATCCCTTATGAGGATACGCCGGAAGGCCGTTCCGACGTCTCGTTGGCCGCCATCGAATCCGCCGCCGATGAGCTTGGCATCGAGCTTGTGCGCTGCACCACGGCGCTGAATGTGCCTCCGGATCAGAGCTTCGCCAATCTCAAGCAGTGTGTTTCCCAACTGGCGAAAACCTCTGACGCCGTGTACCTCACCACCAACTCGGGTATGCAGTGGAACCGGATGCGGGAACTGCTCCAGCCGCTCATTGAAGCGGGCGTCCCCTCCTTTTCCCAGAGCGGCATCGAGGAAACGAAGCTCGGCGTCCTGATGAGCCTGTCCCAAAGCAGTTTTTCCAGTGAAGGCCGCTTCGGGGCCGAAGCCATCGCCAAAGTCATGGACGGTATACGCCCCAGAGATGTCGGGCAGGTATTCGACAGCGCAATAGGGCTTGCCATCAATCTGGAAATGGCGCGGCTCATCTATTGGGACCCGCCTTTCGAGATCCTGCTGGCGGCGGACGCGATCTATCAGGACATCAAAAACGCGGGCGAGTAAACATGGAATCATCCCGTAGGCGTTTGCTCATCGGCGGTCTGGCAACGCTTCTCGCCGCGCAGTGCCTGTATGGCATCCTCACGCTGGCTACCCTGTACAAATCCTATAAGACTTCCCTTGTTTCGGTGCAGGCCATTGCCAGCGAAAAGTTCAGCCTCGATCTCTCGCGTCTGGCCCGTTTCGGCAAAGATCCCGAACGCGTGGAGGACATGGCCGAGCGCGTGCGCCGTTTTTGCGAAATCGCGGGCGTCAGCCGCCTTGCCGTACTGGACGGAAAAGGGCGGAGCATCGCCGCCTGGCCCTCCGACGCATCGGAGGCCCCGCCCGTCCCTCAGGACGAAAACAAGCTCAAAACGCTGCACGGCGAGGTGAAGACCTTCGACGCCGACGGGAAGGTCTGGATCGTCCAGCCCATCAGGAACCGGACCGGAGCCGATGTGGGGAGCGTGCTCGCCGGGTTCGACGAGGCGGGCATGACCGCGCTTGTCGGCAAAGCCGCCTCCATGCACGCGCTCCTGTTCCTCGGGGTGGCCGTACTGGGTGGCTCTTTGTTTATCCTGCTGGTATTGCGGGAAGGCAAGCCCCCTTTCCCCAGGCTCGGAAAAGGATGTCTCATCATCCCCCTGCTCGTCAGCCAGATCGCTTTCCTTTTTTTCCTCCGGGGCCCGGTCGTTTCCTTTTTGGAGGAAAACGCCCGAGACGCCGGAACGCAGCTTGCCCGCTACATTGGGCATGATGTCGCTCACATCAACGATCTCGGGTTGAAGCTGGCGGATGTGCCTTCCGTCAGGACGTATCTGGACCACATACGCCAAAGCTTGCCCTGGGCGCAGTCCATCACCGTCAGCGACGCCGGCGGGACCACCTTTACGGCGGGGAACCCGATGACGCCCCTCCAAGCGGGCGTGCCCCTGTCCGCCGACAGCCCGGTTTCCGTGACCGTGGGCATTGACGAGAGCACGGTATGGGAAGCCTTCCGCTCCATCGTCTACGACACCCTGACCATCATGATCATCGCCATGCTGTTCATGCTGGAGCTTGTGCCCCTGCAGGGCGTGGGACAGGCCGCCGCGCCGTCCGCCGGTGACTCCCTGCCGCCGCGCATCATGCGCCCGATCATTTTTCTGTGCATGTTCGCCATCGATCTGCCCGCTTCCTTTATCCCTCTGCGGATAGCGGAAATGGATCTCGGCCTGCTTGGGCTCCCGCCCGATGTGGTGATGGGCCTCCCGCTGTCGTTTGAAATGTGCGCGGTGGGCATAGGCATCCTCATAGGCAGTTTTTGGAGCCAAAAGAGCGGCTGGCGGCCCCTTCTGCTGTGGGGGGCGCTGCTGGTGGCGCTCGGCAACGTCGCAAGCGGCCTTGTCTCGGATTCCCTCGCCTATATCCTCTCCAGAGGCGGCGCGGGGTTCGGCTACGGCCTCATCAACCTCGCCGGGCAGGTCTTCGTCGTGTCGCACTCCTCGCCCGAGCACCGGGCCGGGAACCTCTCCGCGCTCGTCGCGGGCCTATACGCCGGGTTCCTGTGCGGCAGCGCCTTCGGCGGGCTCATCGCGGATAACCTCGGGTATGCGTCGGCCTTCCTCGTTTCGGCGGGATTGATGGCCATCATCGGGATCTTCCTCCATTTCGCGCTGCCCCGCGAGGCGTGGACTCCCGAACCGTCGGCCTCAGGGCGCATCTCCCTGCGCGGGCTCGGCGCCTTTTTCTCGGACATCAAGATGGCGGGCCTGCTGCTGGGCAACATCTTCCCCTGCGCCTTTGTGACCGTGTGCCTGTTCCAATTCTTCCTTCCCGTGTCGCTCAGCCAGGCCGGGGTCAGCCCGGCGGGCATCGGGCGGGTGTTCCTGCTGTTCTGCCTCGTGATCATCTACCTCGGCCCCTTCTTCGGGAGGGCCGTGGACAAGTCGCCCAACAAGCTCGTCTGGCTCGTGGGCGGCGGGTTCCTGTGCATCGGCGGCATCATTGCCCTGCTCCTTCTCGACGGGCTCGCGGCGGCTTTCGCCTGCGTGGCGCTGCTCGCCCTGTGCAATGCCATCGTCGCCAGCGCGCAGGGAACCTATGCGCTCGAAATCCCGGTTTCCCGGCAGGTCGGATCCGGCAGGACGGTGGGGATCTACAATATCACCGAACGGCTCGGCCAAATGCTCGGCCCGGTAGCTCTCGGGCAGGTGATCGCCCTGTGGGGCGTGAATTCGGGACTGCTCGGGATGGCGGCGGTCCTCGCCGTCCTGAACATCCTTTTCGCCCTGACCGGGCGCTTGGCCAAGGCTGGCGCATGACGGATTGCCGCCCTCCCCTTGAGGGGACCAGCTTCCGCTTTTTGCATAGCCGCCACATATTTTCCGCAAAGCGCCTCCTCCGATCCTCCTCCGTGCGCCGCAGTATGGCATTTCACGCGGGAGGGTTCCTTTCCGGCCCGCTTTTTGCTTTGTTCCTTGCAAGAGACAACGATGCGCAATAGTGTTGGCACCGCTGGATGCCGCCTTGCAAAGGAGCACACATGATTGATCCGCTGGCTATGCCCATCTTCAAGCCTCTTTGGGAGGCCTTTCCCTATCTTCCCGGCTGTTTTGCGGCATGGCGCGGCATGAGCCTCGGTGAAATATCCGCTTCGGCCTACGCGACGGCGGACGGGGAACGTCGGCCTTCCGACGCCATCGTGGACTGCATGGCGAAACACGCGGCACGAAGCCTCGGCAACGATGTTGGCCAAGCGGTCAAGCGGTATTTTTCCCGGAACAGCGCCGTCCTGTCGGCGAATCTGCACGGCATCGACTGCCTGCCTGAAATGGTGCAGGCCGTGCCGTTTTTCGGCCTTGACCGTCTGGCCGGCGGCACACCGGGGGCCGTAATCCCCGTGCTGTCCTGCGGCGGCGTGTCCCTGCAAAGTTCGGCATACCCGCGCGGGCTGCAATCCTTCCACACGGACGCCCCGGCACGGTTCCCGCTGTTCCGGAGTTCCTGGCAGGATACCGTGGAACTGAATGCCCCCGCCTTGGCCGCAAAGGACGTACGTTCAAGTGCCGCCCACTGGAGGCCGACCAGGGCCTATGAGGAGCGCGGGCTTGGGACGGTGCTGCACCATTTGCTTGACCCGGACACGCTCGCGCTCAAACGGTTTGGGGAACAGGCCGCGCGGGTTAACGCGAAGCTGTACGCCGCCCTGTTTCCGGATGCCCGGCCCGTAGTCGCCTATCTCGAATTGGAGGAAATCGCCCGGGAGCTGCTGATCGGCGATCTTGCCCGGCCCGATTCGGTATTGCACAGGGCGCTGTTTACGCCGGTCCTGCGCGAGGGGCTTTTACGGCGTCTGGCCGGCGTGCGCGGCTGTTGGAGCCCCTGCGTGGCTTCCGGCGGCGAGCTGCCCCGGACAGCCGGGAACGGCACGGCCTTTTTCTGGGGCGTAGACGGGCGCGGGCGGCGGCACCCTCTGCGCCTGTCGCCGGACAACGGCGCGTTCGAATTTCCGGGCTTCCATCTGCCGCTTGTGCCGGAAGCCGTCATCGGAGCCCTGCGCGACCGGAACATCTATCCGGGGCTGTTCGTTTCCTACATGACGCTTGCACTTGAGCACGGACTTTGCTGCCACGGCGGGATTTTCCTCGTGCGCTATCTTCCGACCATGCTCCACGCCGTGCGTGATCTATTCATGGAGTGCGGCGAACCGCTCCCGCCTCTCCCGGGCCGGACGATGTTGGCGGCTTTCGCCATTTCCATGCAAGCCCGAGAAACCGGGAGGCTTTTCCCTGCGGGTATGCTGGAACTGCTCACCTCCGGAGGCATCAGCAGGGCGGACCTGCAACGCCTTGCCGATCTCCCGCTTGAAGCGGTCCTTCCCCTCAGCCTCGCCCGGTGGTGTCTGGACTACACACCCCGCTCGCAGCGGACCCCGGCCTGGGAAGCCGACTTGCGCAATGTGGCGTGGGAAGGGCTCACCATTGAAGTATCATGAAATAAAGGCAGTTCGGCACTTCCCCGATAACAAGGCCCGCTTCTGAAAGAAGGATGCGGCCCTCTGCATCGTACCTTGTGCTCCACAGTGGCTTCAGCACTTCCAGCCAACATCTTCTTTCCATACAAAAAGCTCCACGCATTATCCGTGGGGCTTTTTCCGTTCCGGCCTCATGGAGAAGAATCTGAATGTCGACAGGCCCGGCCATCACCCAAAATGAGGAGTGTCGCGTGATAATCAGATTTTATACATGTCTATGGACATGTTCTTTTTTTCTACAAGCGTGAACACGCCTTTTTTCGTCTTTTCTCCCGAGAACATCCCGATTTCTCACCCTCTTTTATTCCCTTTTTCACAATACGGCGCCCAAGATACGGCCCGGCCCAATTATTGCTTTCCCTTCAGCATGATAGTCCGAGGCTTCATCAGAGGTTGAACATTTGGACAGGCCGCACGGCCTGCGTGAAGAAGGGGATCACCATGTCATTCGCATTGACACGGGAAGGGATAAAGCCGGTTGCAAAGGGGTTTGCGCTGGCTTTGGCCCTCTTCCAGATCTGGTTTACCACGGGTTTTGGGGTGCTTGACGGCTCCATGATGCGTGTCATGTTTGTGTCGTTTATCACAGTGCTCGTTTTTCTGTTCATACCTTGCCGTAAATACAAGGAAAACGAGAAAGAACCCACGCTGTTTCTGCTTATCGACCTGTGCTGCGCGGGTCTCGCCATCGCCACGGCGGTCTACTTCGCCCTGCATCTGACCGAAATCACCACCCGTATGCGCTACATCGACGACGTAACCCCGGCGGCCAAATTCTTCGCCGCCGCAACGGTCCTGCTCGTCCTCGAAATCACCCGCCGCACCACGGGCTGGGCGCTGGTCATCGTGGCCTCGACGCTTATCCTGTACGCCTTCTTCGGAGACATGCTGCCCCGCGCCGTCAAGCATACGGGCTTCACCTTCGACGTCATCGTCGAACATCTTTTCCTGCTCAATGAAGGCGTGTACGGCATCCCGATCGGCGTGGCGACGTCGACCCTGTTCGGGTTCATCATGTTCGGGGCGTTCCTCGAACGCTCCAAGATGAGTTCCATCTTTATGGATCTCGCCTGCCTGCTCACCCGCAACTCGCAGGGCGGGCCCGCCAAGGTCGCCATTTTCGCCTCGGCCCTGTTCGGGACCATCTCGGGAAGCGCCGCCGCCAACGTCTACGGGACCGGCACCTTCACCATCCCGCTCATGAAGAAGGTCGGCTACCGCGCCCCCTTCGCCGGCGCGGTGGAAGCCGTCGCCTCCACCGGCGGGCAGCTCATGCCCCCGGTCATGGGGACCGCCGCCTTCCTGATGGCGGATCTGTCCGGCGCGGGTTACCTCAACGTCGCCAAAGCCGCCCTGCTCCCGGCGATCCTCTATTATCTCGCCCTGCTCGTCATGATCCACTTTGAAGCGGTCAAGAATGACCTTGGCAAGCTCTCGCCCGACATGGTCCCCGAAACCAAGTCCGTGGTCAGCCGCCTCTACTACCTCGTACCCATCGCCGTGCTGATTCTGCTGCTCGGCATGGGCCGGAGCGTGGTCTTCTGCGCCAACATCGCCACGCTGAGCATCGTCCTGCTCGCCATGCTCAAGGCCGAGACCCGTTTCACCTTCAAATCCTTCATAGAAGCGCTCGTCGCCTCCTCGCGCGGGGCCCTGATGGTTTCGGCCTGCTGCGCCTGCTCCGGCCTCATCGTGGGCGTGCTTTCGCTTACCGGCATCGGCTACAAGTTCATCAACCTGATCACCATCCTCGCCGGGGACAGCCTGTTCCTGCTCATGGTTTACCTCATGCTGACCAGCTTCGTGCTCGGCATGGGCATCCCGACCACTCCCGCCTACATCGTGGTCGCCACCCTCGGCGCACCCGCGCTCATCAAGGCCGGGGCCCCGCAGCTCGTCGCCCACATGTTCGTGTTCTACTATGCGATCCTGTCCTTCATCACCCCGCCCGTGTGCGTCGCGGCCTTCGCGGGGGCTGCCATCGCCGAAAGCAAGGCCATGGAGACGGGCTTTATCGCCCTCAAGCTCGGCATCGTGGCTTTCATCGTGCCCTACATGTTCGTCTATCAGCCCGCGCTCCTCGGCATCGGCGAAACGCCCGAAATCATCTGGGCCGCCATCACAGCCATCATCGGCGTCATCGGCATCGCGGGCGGTATGCAGAGCTGGCTTCTGTGCTCGACCTCCGCATGGGAACGCGCCTTCCTGCTCATCGGCGGGCTGACGCTCATCTATCCCGGCCTCTCCACCGACATCATCGGCTTCGGGCTCCTCTTCTCCGTAGGCATCGTCCAGATGCTCCGCCGCAGGAGAGCACCCATCGCCGCATAACCCCGCTCCGGCAGGAGCCCTTCCTGCGGGTGGTCCACCCGGCATCCCGCCCGCGGGAAGGCTGTTTCGGTCCCACAATCATTTCACATAAACAGCTTCAAGGAGTTTTAAGATGATCATCGATTTCCGTATGCGGCCCCCGGCACGGGGTTTCCTGAACATCGGCGTCTACGACGACGTGGCCCGCACCGCAAAGCTCACCGAATGCTTTTCCATGAAACAGGCCCCGTCCGTCGCCCGGAAATCCCCCGAACTGATGCTTCAGGAAATGGACACCGCCGGGGTGACGATGGGCGTCATCCCGGGCCGCAACGGCCACTTCAAGGGGTCCATCTCCAACGACGACATCATCAGCCTGCTGGGTGATTTTCCGGGCCGTTTCGTGGGCATGGCCGGGCTCAACGCCTCCAAAAGGGAAGAGTCGCTGGAAGAAATCCACCGCACCGTGCTGAACGGCCCCCTCAAGGGCATCTGCATGGAGCCCGGCGCTCTGGACAAGCCCATGTACGCCGACGACCCGCGCATCTATCCCATTTATGATCTGTGCGAACAGCACCGCATCCCGGTCATCCTGATGCTCGGAGGCCGGGCCGGGCCGGACATCACCTACAGCGATCCCAAGATTATCAACCGCATCGCCGCCGACTTCCCGAAGACCAACTTCATCATTTCGCACGGCGGCTGGCCGTGGGTGCAGCAGATCCTCGGCGTGTGCTTCTTCCAGAAAAACATCTATCTGTGCCCGGACATGTATCTCTTCAACTGCTCGGGCGCGGCGGATTACATCATGGCGGCGAACAACTTCATGCAGGATCGCTTCCTGTTCGGCACGGCCTACCCGCTGATGCCCATCGTGGACTGCGTGAGCCATTTCAAGGGGCTTTTCAAGCCTGAAGTCCTGCCCAAGCTCCTCTATAAGAACGCGGCGAAGCTTCTGAACATCGAACTGCCCGAGGAGGCATAAATCATGACCTGCAAGCATTTCTTCAAGGCCGTAGCCCTTGCCCTTTCCCTCGCCGTGGGTGCCGCTCCCGCCCTCGCCAAGAACTTTACCGAACTCAAGGCCGCGGCATCGCCCGCCGGCGGCGCGTGGTACGTCGGCATGGGCGCGATGGGCAAAGCCATTTCCACCATGTATCCCGAGCTTGACGTCTCCCTCTTCCCCGGCGGCGGGCTCGCCAACGTCATGCACGTCGAGAAGGGCGCGAGCGACTTCGGCATCGCCGCGCACAGCGTCATCTTCGCGGCGGCCAAGGGCATCGATCCCTACAAGAAGCCCACGGAAAACGTCATGGGCCTTCTCAACCTGCACGACTCAACCCGGATGCACTTCATCGTGAACAAGGCTTCCGGCATTACGTCCCTCGCCCAGATCAAGGAAAAGAAGATGCCCATCCGCATCTCCATGTCCCATACCGCCGGAAACTCCTATCTGTTCGGCAAGTGGATCCTTGAGGAATACGGCATCAGCCAGCAGGACATCACCGCATGGGGCGGCAAGATCTACACGCCTTCCACCAACGACGCCGCCAGCATGATGAAGGACGGCCAGCTTGACGTGGCCCTGTGGATCGGACCCGGCGAAGCCTTTATTGTGCAGGACATGATGAACAGCGTCGATCTCGACATCCTGCCCGTGGACGAGAACGTCATCAAGGCCGTGGGCGAAAAGTACGGCCTCCAGCGCGACGTGATCCCGGCGTCGTTCTACGGCGGCAAGTTCGGCAAGGACATCGTCACCGTATCCGCCAGCACCGAACTCATGATCAACAAGAACGTCTCCGAGGACATCGCCTACAAGATGGTCAAGGCCATGTGCGAAAAGCGCGACGACATCGTGATCGCCAGCCCGTTCTGGAAATCCTTCATGCCCGAGAAGGCGGGTCAGGGGCTCGCTCTGCCGCTGCATCCCGGCGCGGCAAAATACTACAAGGAAAAAGGCTGGCTGTAGAAAACTGAAAGACTGAGGGGCTCCTCGCCCCTCAGACTCCCCCGGCAGGGGAATGATTCCCCTGCACCCCCGAATGGAGGGTGGGGAATGTTTTCAATCTTTCCCTGTGTCAAAAAGAAAGACGCGCGGCAGTGCCTCGCGTCTTTCTTTAAGTGAAACGAACTGTCGGCCTGCTTGCTTCGCTTATTCTCTATTCGCCGGAACGAACTCCTGTTGCACAGCCTCCCCACCAATCGAAAATCTTTGAAGAGGAGGGGGAGGGGAAACTTTCTCTAGAAAGTTTCCCCTCCCCCTCCAAATTTCCCAACGCCCTTCCTCCCTGACCCTACCGGCACTCGTCCGGCGACAGGCCGAAACGGCGCATCTTGACGTACAGGCCGCTCCGGGAAATGCCGAGGGCCTTCGCGGTCGCCCGGATGTTGCCCCCGGCCTCCTGAAGCGCCCGGACGATGGTCTCCTTCTCCTGATGCGAAAGGAGCCCCCGAGGGACGGCGGGACGCGGCACGCCCCCCGGTATGCCCTCGTGATTGAGGATGTTCGCGGGCAACACGTCAATGTCGATGGAGGGCACCCCTTGCGACATATGCACCATCCTTTCTATGACGTTTTCAAGCTCACGGATGTTGCCGGGCCACGGGTAACCGAGGAGCACATCCATAGCCCGATCCGTAACCCGCAAGGGGCCGCGCCCGAGGGAGGCGACGAAGTGATCGAGGAAATGGTTGATCAGAAGCGCGATGTCCGAACTGCGTTCGCGCAGGGGAGGCACGTTGAGAGTGAAGACGTTCAAGCGATAGTAGAGATCCTCGCGGAAGGCGTTCTGACGGATGGCGTTTTCAAGATTGCGGTTCGTGGCGGCGAGCACCCGCACGTTGACGAGGCGGGTGTGTTTGCCTCCCACGCGGGTCACTTCGCCGTTCTGGAGCAGACGGAGCAGGCTGACCTGCGCTTCAAGGGGCATCTCCCCGATTTCATCAAGAAAAATGGTCCCGTTGTCCGCCAGCTCGAATTTGCCGGGCTTCCCAAGGCGGCTTGCGCCCGTAAAAGAGCCTTCATCATAGCCGAAAAGCTCGCTCTGCACGAGGTTGCGCGGCAGTGCCCCGCAGTTCACCACGACGAAAGGCGCGTTGGCCCTCCTGCCCCCGTTGTGGATGGACTGCGCGAAAAGTTCCTTGCCCGTGCCGCTTTCCCCGAGGATGAGGGTGGTCACATCGCTCTGGGCCGCCATGCGGGCCATGCGTACGACCTCCTGCGTGGCGGGCGCGTTGCCGACAATGTGATCGAAAGTATAGACGGCCTTGGCCCCGGTGACGCGCACGGCGGATTCCTTGATCCTTTTGGTCTCGCGCAGGGTCAGCACCCGGCCTTTCCCCGATTCCAAGCGGGTGAGCGAAAGCATGCAGTTGAGCGAACCGCCCTTGAGCTGGAGGAACGCTTCCTGATCGCTGAATTGGCCGCTTTCCGAGAGGATCGCCCGGATGATATCGCTGGAAAAGATGATGTCCTGAATGTTGCCGTGCACAGCGTCCGGCGGCAGGTCGAGCATGGCTTGCGCCTTGTTGTTCAGCGTCCGTATCGTGCCGTCGCCTTCCAGCACGACCACCCCTTCATCCAACATTTCAATGATGGCCTTCTGTTCCTGAAGGAGCAGCCGCAGGCGGAGCTGTTCCGCGATGGCGTGGGCCGCCGCTTCCATCATCCCCCGGGTATGGTGATGGTACAGGGCGCTCGGGAGCGTCACATTGAGCACGCCGACGATGGCGTTCCGGCTGTCCCTGATGGGGGCCGCCGAGCAGAACCAGCCGTGGAACGAGCGGCAGTAATGTTCCGAAGCCAGCGTCTCCACAGGCGTATGTTCCACGAGGCACGTCCCGATGGCATTGGTCCCCGAGGCGCTTTCCGCCGCGAGGTTGCCCGGCGCGAGGTGCGGGATAGGGTAGCTGCCGGTATTGTCCCAGAGCGCGTGCAGGACGATCCCCTGCGCGTCGGACAGGGAAATGAAGCTGCGCGAAGTGCTGATGGGGTTATACAGCTTTTCCATGATGCTTTTGGCCACCGCTACAAGATCCGCGTTCCGATCGAGCAGCTTTTCCAGCGCGGCGGGGCTGAGGGACACTTTGGAGGCGTTGTCCGGCCTGACCCCCTGAAGGCGGCAGCGCTTCCATGAACGCAGGATCAGGGGCCGGACGGCGGATTCGTCCACGGGCTCTTGCCTGTGGAAGCGCTCCCACTGTTCAAGGACCCTTTTGTTCCGCTCGATATGCTCTTCCATGTTCCTCTCCGCACAAAGCGTGTTTACGTATGTCTATTATAAATCATATTCTATGAACATGTCTACAAATACATGCCCACATTTTGCACACCGGGCACACTCTCTGGACGGGGAAGCGAAGATACGGGAACACCGGGGATATTCAGAGCCGCCCACTGTATCGGAATGAATTCCGGGGGTCAGGAAAAAGGCGGAAACGGCCCGGCGCGGCACGCCTCATCCGCCGGAAAGATGGCACATGGCTTGCATTGCCGCAGGCAAGATGTCTTTCTCATCTGGAGGTTCCATGAACACATCTTGTTGCACCAATCCAATCCGCATCAACACGCTGTTGATCAAAAACCGGATTGTCTTCCCCGCCATGTGTACGAAATACGCCGCGCCGGACGGCGGCGTCACGGAGCGTATGCTCCGCTACTACGAAGAGCGTGCCAAGGGCGGGGCCGGGCTTGTCACCATTGAGGCCACATCCGTCGATCCCACCGGCAACTCCTTCTCCCGTGGCCTGAGCATCGCGAACGACGCGCGCCTGCCCGGCCTCACCGATCTGGCCCGCCGCGTGAAACGGCACGGGGCGCGCATCTCCATCCAGCTCCAGCACGGCGGGCGCGCCGCGCTCCCCCAATTTTCGGGCCATGCCGTGCCTCTCGTCTCCGCCATCCCCGGCGTGACCCCCTACGACAACAGCGTGATCCTTAGCGAAGAGGAAATCGCCCGCCTCGTGGAATGCTGGGGCAAGGCCGCCATCCGTGCCCGCGAAGCCGGGTTTAACGCCGTGGAAATCCACGGGGCGCACGGCTATCTCATCAGCCAGTTCCTTTCCCCCTATACCAACCGGCGCACCGACGGATACGGCGGTTCGCTGGAAAACCGTATGCGCTTCGCCCTTGAGGTCTGCCGCAAAGTCCGCGAGTCCGTGGGGCCGGATTTCCCGGTCACCTACCGCATGAGCGCCGTTGAAGGGCTTCCCGGCGGCACCACGCTGGAGGATTCCGTCGCCCTCGCCAAGCGGTTGGTAGCCGACGGCATCGACGCTTTGCACGTTTCCGTGGGGCTGCGCGAGACAAATTTCATGGTTTCCCCGCCCGCCTGCGTGGAGAAGGGCTGGAACGCGCCCCTTTCCCGCGCCGTGCGCGACGGCATTGAGGCCGCCGTGCCCGTCATCGTGGCGGGCCGCGTAGCCGACGAGCAGACGGCTCAGGGCATCATCGATCGCGGGGATGCGGACATGGTGGCGATGGGCCGTGCGCTCATTGCCGATCCGTTCCTGCCCGCCAAGGTCGCGGCGGGCGAGGCCGGAGACATCATCCGGTGCGTGGGCTGCAACGAGGGCTGCGTAGCCGGATCCGCGCGCGGAACGGGCGTCGGGTGCGCCCTGAACCCATTGTCCGGTGCGGAAGGCAAGTATGATCTCGATCCCGTGGCGTCCCCCAAGAAAGTCGCGGTCATCGGCGGCGGCCCCGCCGGGATGCAGGCCGCCCTTGCCGCCCGGTTCCGGGGGCATACGGTGGATCTGTATGAAAAATCGGATCGCCTCGGCGGTCTGCTCAACGTGGCTTGCAAGCCTCCGCACAAAGAAGATTTGGGCCATGTCACGGGCTGGTTCGAGCGACAGTTGAAGCGAGCGGGCGTCAGGCTGCACCTCGGGGCCGCCCTCACGCCCGAAGCGGTACGGGATCTCGGCGCGGACGCCGTGATCGCCGCCACGGGCAGCTCCCCGGTATTCCCCGGCTTTTGCCGCAAGGCCCGGAACGCGGTGGTAGCCCAGAGCATCCTCTCCGGTGAAGCCAAAGCCGGGGAAAAGGCGCTCGTCATCGGCGGCGGGCTTATCGGCTGTGAAACCGCCGAGTTCCTCGCCGCGCAGGGTTCGGATGTGACCATCCTCGAACTTCAGCCCGAATTGGCGAAGGATATGGAATCACGTACCCGCCGTTATCTGATGCAGCGCCTCAGGGAGTACGGCACGCGCTTCCTTACCAGTACGCAGGTGCTTGAAGTCACCGAAGAAGGCAAGGTGAAAGCCAAATTCCCTTCCGGCTCGGAACGCTGGCTTGACGACTTTGACACGCTCGTGATCGCCGTGGGCTACCGGGCCGAAAACGCCCTTGCCGCCGAGCTTGAAGAGATGGGCTGCCCCTGCGTCCGCGTGGGGGATTGCGCCTCCGTCGGCAAAATCCTGACCGCCATCGAGTCCGGTTTTCAGGCCGGGTGTTCCATCACGTAAGCGCCCACTGCGGACGCACCGCCCCAACAGGCCCGCAAGGGCCGGGAGAAATATCATGATCATTGATTTCAGGCTCCGTCCCGCCACGCGCGGTTTTCTGAATATGCACATCTTCCGCAATCAGGAACGCATCGCCAGCTGGAGCGGCAAGCTCGGCATGGTTCCCCCGCCGTCCGCCAAACAGGGCGACATGGAGCTGATGCTCAAGGAAATGGAGGAAGGCGGCGTGACGCTGGGTGTCGTGCCGGGCCGTCAGGCCAACGCCTTCATGGGTAACGTGCCCAACGAGGACATCGCCGCCATCGTCGCGGATTACCCGGAAAAATTCATCGGCGTCGCCGGGATCGATCCGACGAACCGCGCCAAGGCGCTGGAGGAGATCGAGCGTTTCGTGGTGAACGGGCCGCTCAAGGCCGTGGGCATGGAGCCCGGCGTGCTGGCCAGCCCCATGTATGCCGATGACCGCCGCATCTACCCCATATACGAATACTGCGCCGAGCACGGCATCCCGGTGCTGCTCATGGGCGGCGGGGGCAACGGCCCGGATCTCAGCCACAGCAACCCGATCATCATCGACCGGGTGTGCGGCGACTTCCCCGAAATGACCGTAATCAACACGCACGGCGGCTACCCGTGGGTTACGGAAATCCTGTTCGTGGCCTTCAAGCGCCCCAACCTGTACCTCTGCCCTGACATGTACATGTACAATATGCCCGGCGTGAGCGATTACGTCATGGCCGCCAATACCTTCCTCTCCGAGCGTTTCCTGTTCGGCACGGCCTATCCGTTCATCGGCTTCCGCGAAGGCGTGGAGCAGTTCAAGGCGCTGCCCTTCAAGCCTGAAGTCTTGCCCAACCTGCTGTACCGCAACGCGATCAAGGCGCTCAAGCTCGATATCCCGTGCGGGGAATAATCCCCCGGCGGGACGCTTTCAGCCCCTGTTGAGGACGTCCCGCCGGACGCACGTCCCCCCTTATTCCCGAAAAAGCCGACGACGGAAAGCATTTCCGCCGGAAGGCTTTGCTGCGCCCTCCCGTCCGGCGGGCGCGGCTTTCACGGAGGCCCTATGTCCCCCCATTCATCCAAAGCCATGACCCGACATGCATGGTTTATTTTTTCCATTTTGACCATCTGCTATGCGCTCGTCAGTTTCTTTCGGACATCCACGAGCACCCTCGCCGTGGACATCATGCGCGAATTCGCCGTCGGCGGCGGGCTCATGTCGGTCATGAGCTCCGCCTATTTTTACCCGTACGGGTTCATGCAGATCCCGGCGGGCATCCTTTCGGACCGCTGGGGTTCGCGCAACACCATCGCCTCGTTCCTCCTCATCGGGGCGGCGGGGTCGCTCCTGTTCGCCCTTTCCGGCTCGGTAACGGCGGCGACGGCTGGCCGCGTGCTCATCGGCGTCGGCATGGGCATGGTCTTCGTGCCCGCCTTGCGGGTGATCCTGTACTGGTTCCCTCCGGCACGGCACGCCCTCGGCACGGGCTTGATCCTTTCCCTCGGCACGGGCGGTATGCTCCTCGCCACCTATCCGCTCATGCTGCTCTCGCAGGCCGTGGGCTGGCGCGGCAGTATGTTCGCGGCTACGGCGGCGACCGTGCTTGTGGCCGGCACCACATGGCTGTGGGTACGCAACCGCCCCGAAGAGGCCGGGTACGCCCCGGCATGGGTTTCCATCGCTCCCCGCAAACACCCCGCCCCGCCCTTGCGTGAAACCATGCTCCGCATCGTCCGCAGCCGCACCTATTGGAGCGTATCCACGTGGTTCTTCTGCATGTACGGGTCGTTCTACGCCATGACCGGGCTCTGGGCCGGGCCGTATTTCATTCAAGGCTACGGCCTCGACAAGGGCACGGCGGGCGGCATCCTTTTCTGCATGGCCCTCGGCGCGGTGGTCGGCCCGTCGCTGGTGGGGGTCGTCGTGACGTGGGTCCGGTGGTCCAAGGGTGTCTTGCTCCTCGCCGCCAGCGGCGTCACCATCCTGCTCGCCGCGCCGCTGCTTGCGGATCATCCCGTGCTCCCCGCCTCCCTGCTCCCGGTCTGGAGCCTCGCCTTCGGCATCTTCTGCGGCGGGTTCGGCGGTATCGCCCTCACCAAGGTACAAGAGGACTTCCCACCCGAAATCGTGGGCACGGCCACCGGGATGATCAACATCTACTCCTATATAGGGACGGCCCTGCTTCAGCTCGCCAGCGGGTGGATCATGGAAGCGCAGGCCCCCGGTCAGGCCGCCTACGGCATCGGACAATACGCCTCCATGTTCATCCTGTTCATGGCCATGTTCGTGACCGCCTTTTCCGCAACCCTGCTCGGCCTCGGCAAGAGCCGGGGCAATGCGACGGATGTCTTTTCCCCAATGGGCGAAGGCGAAACCAAGAGCGCCTGAGTTTCAGCCACCTTGGACGGCACCGGAGGGAGGAACCCCTTTAATGTGAGAGCCCACACGGGGTATGCCTCCTCCGGCCCCTCCACTTCCCTACTAGGCTTCGCTGATGGGAAAACGGCGCGCGGGGAATTCATTCAGGTTTGCGCGGAATGCCTTTCCCCATGCTTTTTCCCATAGGCGAAATGCCGCCCACGATGCCTTTCATTTACCCCCACCACGTTTTCCGTTGAGCGGCAATGCCGCCGAGGGAAATACGCATAAGCTCAAAGCACAACCCGCGTGCCAGCGGGAATTCACCCGCTCCCACTTGTGCCGACTCCGGCGCGCCCGCACTGACGGGGGAACCTCTTGCAGGGTCAGGGGGGCAAAGCCTCCCAGTAAAGCACGAAGCGGAGCCCCAGCGGGACTCGCGCATTTTCCGTTTGCCCGGCGGAGGCTTTTCCGGTATCACTTTCTAGTATGTAAAAGGCGATAATCTGTTTTTTTCGCAGTGTTCAGGCTAGTAGGTTTTTCTCCGGATGGTCACTCCATGCCCGCACTCATGATTCAGGCGCCGGATCAGGCGTCCCCAGCCCTGCACGCAGCCTTGTATGCGGAATGGCAAAAATTCCGCGACGGGACCGCCCCCGTGGATCCCGAATATATCCCCCCGTTCATCCTCGCCTCTTGGGAGCGCTGCCGGGAATCCGGCATTACCACGGAAGCCAACAGCATTGTACGCGTGGACGCGCTGCTCCTTGAGCAGGCCCAGCGCCTCAACAGCGATCTGCTGTGCAGCGCCCGTTCCATCATGGACAAACTGTTTTCCGTGGTGCGCGCCACGCGGTGCAGCATTTCGCTGACAGACGGCTCAGGGCTCGTACTGCACACTCTGCGGAGTGAGGGCGACGGGCCCGACGTGCTTCCCGGCCAGATCGCCACGGAAACCGTATCCGGCACCAACGGCATCGGGACTTGCCTTGTCGAACGGGAGACCGTGACCATCATCGGCGCACAGCACTATTGCGCCCGGCATCATGTCTGGAGCTGCACCGCATCCCCCATCCGCTACGAAGACGGCACGCTTGCAGGCGTCCTCAATGTTTCCATCGCCCGGGAATCCTATCATCTGCATACGCGGGGCATGGTGGAGGCTTCGGCCCACGCCATCGCGGAACAGCTCCACCTGCGGGCCGCTCTCGGCAGGCAGCGTGCGATCATGGAAGTGCTGGACGAGGGCATCCTTGAAGTCGGCGCCTCGGGTGAAATCCATTCCGCCAATGGGCGCGGGCTATCCATGCTCGGGCTGGAGGCGTTGCCGCCCCATCTCCACTTGCGGGACGCGGTGCTTTCCGAGGCAGTGCGCCGCGACATCCTTGACGAACACAATGCCTTTCAGGATCGGGAAGCCCTGCTGCATACCGCGAACGGCACGCTCCCGTGCGTGCTCTCCTTCGCGCCGCTCGGTATGGGCAAGGGCGGCGTGTTGGCCCTGCGCGAATCGCGCCGCCTGTGCGGGTTCGCGGCCCGCACCATCGGGGCCGGGGCGGTCTACGCGCTTGACGATATTCCGGGCGATTCCCCCGCCATTGCCCAGGCACGGGAGGCGCTCCGCCGCGCCGCGCGGCATGACGCTCCGGTCCTGCTCACGGGTGAGGAAGGGACGGAACGGCACGGCTTCGCTCAGGCCATCCACAACGCGGGACGCCGCCGGGAGGCCCCCTTCGTCGCCGTGCACTGCGGAGGCATCCCGCGCAGCCTTATGCGCAGCGAACTGTTTGGATTCGATGGGGAAGGCGGCAGGCCCGGCAAATGCGAGCTGGCGGATGGCGGCACGCTGTTCCTCGACGGCGTGGAAGCCCTCCCCCTGACGGCACAGATGGGGATCGTGCGCCTGCTGCGCGGCGGAGAAACCGCCCGCGTCGGCGGAGGGCAAGGCCGCACAGTGAACGTCCGCCTTATCGCCGGGGCAGGCCCGGGGCTTTCCGAAGCCGTGCGCGAAGGGCTTTTTCTTAAAGAACTGCATGAACTTTTACGGGAATACACCATAACGGTTCCACCGCTGCGTGAAAGGCGTTCGGACATTGAGGCTCTTGCCGCCCGTTGCGCTTCCCGGTTCGCGCAGGCCCTCGGCAAACAGCCGAAGCCCATCGCCCCCGAAGCTATGGAGGCTCTGCTCAGGTATTCGTGGCCCGGCAATGTCCGGGAGCTGGAAACCGTTCTGGAGCGGGCCGTGGCCCTTGCCGAAGGCGACGTCATCGGGCTTTCCGATCTTCACGCCCGGATCTCCGCAGCCGAGGTTTCCGCACCCACAGGAAAACCGCTGCCCGGCCACGAAGCGAAACGCCTGCTCGCCGCGCTCGAACGGACGGCGGGCAATGTCCGCGAAGCCGCCAAACTCCTCGGCATCTCACGCGGCGGCTTCTACGTGAAGCTCAAAAAACTCGGCCTCAACCCCGACGAATACCGCTAGCCATAATGCCTGACGCCTCCGGATGTGACCGGAAGTATGCTCTCTGCGATCCTTCCGGCTCATGGCGGCCATGCCGGTATCGCGTTCTTCATCCATAATCCCTTCCCCCTGACCTTCCAGGTCGTCCCTTGCGGCCATTTCTCCCATGAATGGCCTCCTCAAGCTGTGTCCATAAAAAAGACATGTTCATATACACATGGTTTCAATATGAACAGCATTGAAGACACTTTTCACGATATGCCTTTCTAATGATGCAAAATGATTCTTCTTTTCCGTACATCCGTGTAACATGCTGATATTGGCCCACTCTTTGCTGTTCTCATAGGCAGGATACCGTTACAGGGGCAATCCGGTCCCCATCCTGGAGAGAAACGGCTTTCCGTGGGGGATCAGATTCTTTTCAATCTTTCGCTGTGGTTGCGTCGTGGGACAGTCCGCGTGGCGGGCAGCGGCCCCTCCGATTGAGCGAAAAGACACAAACGGTTGCACCAATCCAAAACGCTTGAGGAGAAACTGAGGAGAATCCCATGAAGAAAGTGATTACCCTGCTGCTTGCCGCCGGTCTGGTCATCGGCGCCGCATCCGCCGCCAACGCCGTGGACATCAAAGCCAAGGGCCTATGGCACAATGCCATGTCCTTCGCGGACCGTAATTTTGAAAAACACAACGGCTCCGACAAGATGCAGAATGCCACCCGTATCCGTACGCAGATCGACGTCATCGCGTCGGAAAGCCTCAAGGGTGTCGTCTATTTTGAAATCGGGCCCCAGAACTGGGGCAAGGGCGCGGACGGCGCGTCCCTCGGCACTGACGGCAAGGTGGTCAAGGTCCGCTACAACTATGTTGACTGGGTCATCCCCCAGACGGACGCCAAGGTCCGTATGGGCCTCCAGAACTTCAGCCTGCCCGGATTCGCCCTTCCGAACGTCATCCTCGGCGGCGGCGGCGCGGACGGCGCGGGCATCACCCTGTCCACCCAGTTCACCAAGAACATCGGAGCCACCCTCTTCTGGCTGCGCGCCGAAAACGACAACACCGACAGCGCCACCGACTACGGCAAGCAATACCACTACAGCGACGCCATGGACTTCACGGGCATCACCCTGCCCCTCAAGTTCGACGGCGTGAAGGTGACCCCGTGGGCCATGTATGGTTTTGTGGGCCGCGACAGCTTTGAAAACGCCGGGGCCTCCGGTGACCAGAAGAAACTGTTGCAGGGCCTGCTGCCTCTCGGCGTGAGCAACAAGACCCTGACGGGCAACAGCCTGACCGATCGCCACGGCGACGCGTGGTGGGCCGGGTTCACGACAGAACTGAAGGTGCTTGATCCCTTCCGCTTCGCCCTCGACGCCACCTATGGCCGTGTCGATCTCGGCGAAGGCCTCAGCACCAAAGGCAAGAAGATCGACGTCAAACGCGAAGGCTGGATCGTGTCCGCCCTTGCCGAATACAAGATGGAATCCGTCACGCCCGGCCTCACGGCATGGTATTCCTCCGGCGACGACGCCAACGTCAACAACGGTTCCGAGCGCCTGCCCACCATCAACCCCGACGTGAAGGTGACTTCCTACGGCTTCGACGGCACGAACTTCTGCCGCGCCCAGCAGGTCCTCGGCACCAGCGTCGACGGCACGTTCGGCATCGTGGGCCACTTGAAGGACATTTCTTTCTTTGAAGACCTCAGCCACACCCTCCGCGTGGCCTTCTATCGGGGTACCAACAATACCGAAAATGTCCGCCAGAAGATGATCACGAAGCCCTCCGAAACGGTTTCCTCCATGTACTACATGACCACCGCCGACAAGGCGTGGGAAGTCAACGTCGATTCGGAATACAAGATTTACAAGAACCTCAGCCTGTTCCTCGAACTCGGCTACATCCGTATGGATCTCGATTCCAACGTCTGGAAAGACTACGAATCCAAGAAGAACAACTTCAAGGGCGCGGTCTGCGTTCTCTACTCCTTCTAGCGGATTCCCGTCATTCCCACGGCTCCGGCGGCCCTTCCTCCGCCGGAGCCCTCACTTTGCCCGAAATCCCGCCCAACGCGGGTCAACCATACATTCTACACACGCAAGGAGACGGCATGAGCACCGGACAATTCCATAAGCTCCTGTCACCGCTTTCGCTAGGAAGCGGCCTCACCCTGAAAAACAGGATGATCAAGGCCCCCCAGTCAAGCTGGTTTTTTGAGGACGACGGCTCGGCCGGGGACAGGGTCATTGACTTTTACGAAGCCATCGCCGCCGGCGGGGTCGGGCTTGTGATCGTATCCGCCATCACATGGCGTTCCGACCATCCCGCCGGGGCTTACGGCGCGCTCCACGACGACCGGTTCCTCCCCGGCATGAAGCGCCTCGTGGAACGCTGCCACGCGCACGGCTGCCCCGTGTTCTGCCAGCTCCACCACTCCGGGGCTTCGGCCATGACCGGACACGGCGGCGGCCTGCCCATCGGCCCCTCCGATCTCGGGCCGGATGAAATCCCCTGTCCCCCGCCGGTGGGCAAGCCCACGCGCGGCCTCACCGCCGAAGAAATCGCGGAGGACAAGGAACTCTATTTCAAGGCCGCCGAACGCGCCAAAGCCGCCGGGTTTGACGGCATCGAAGTCCACTGCGCGCACGGCTACTATCTGGAAAGCTTCGTGAGCCGGGTCTGGAACCGCCGCGACGACCAATATGGCCCCCAGAGCCTCGAAAACCGTACCCGCCTGCCTCTCGAAATCATCGCCGGGCTGCGCGAGCGTCTCGGCGCGGACTATCCCCTCGGCCTGCGCATGAACGGTCAGGAGTGGGGTGCCGACAAGGGGCTGACCATCGCGGAAACCGTGGCCATCGCCAAGATTTTCGAGGGCGCGGGCGTGCGGTACATCAGCGTGTCCGGCTACGGCTTCGGGCCGCTGCCGTTCCGCTATCTGCCCGACTACTGGCCCTATCCCGAGCCGGAAGAACACATGAAGCCCTACTTGAAGGATTTCATGGGCGACGGCCTGCTCATCCCCGCCGCTGCCGCCATCAAGCAGGCTGTGAACATTCCGGTCATCGCCGTAGGCCGTCTTGACGAGGCCAAGGCCGAAAAGATCCTTGAAGAAGGCAAGGCGGATCTCGTGGCCTTCGGGCGTGTTCTCTGGGCCGACCCGGAATTCCCCCGCAAGGTCGCGGAAGGCCGCATTGAGGATATCGTGCGCTGCACGCGCTGCGGAACCTGCGAAGATCCGCCGGTGGGCCGCCCGCGCCGCTGCCGGGTCAACCCCGCCATGGGCCGGGAAAGCCTTTTCGCCATCCGGCCCGCCGAAAAGAAAAAGAAGGTTGTGGTCATCGGCGGCGGCCCCGCCGGAATGGAGACGGCCCGCGTCGCCGCCCTGCGCGGGCATGACGTGACGCTGTTTGAAAAAAGCTCTCGGCTCGGCGGGAAGTTGCCCCTCGCGGCAATGATCAAGGGCGTGGAAGTCGAGGACGTGCGCCCCGTCATCAGCTATCTGACCACGCAGGTCGGCAAGTTGAACATCAAGGTCAGGCTTGGCGAGGAAGCCACCGTATCCAAGATCCTTGCCGAAAAGCCGGACGCCGTGGTCATCGCCACGGGGGGCCTGTACAGACTGCCCTCGCTCAAGGGCGTCGAAAACCGCAATGTCGCGGGCGTCAACAGCCTGTCGAAACAGGTCAAGCTGCCGTTGCTTGTTTTCGGGCCCGAGCTTTTGAACAAGCTGACCAAACTGTTCCTGCCCATCGGCAAGCGCGTAGCGATCATCGGCGGGCAAATCGAAGGGCTGCAAGGCGCGGTCTTCCTCCGCAAGCGCGACCGTGAGGTGACGGTACTGGAACCTTCCGAGACGTTCGGCAAAGGCATCCCGCCCCGCTATCTTGATCGGCTCAAGCCCTGGCTCGCCAAGAAGGACGTCCAATTGCTCGGCGGCGTGACCTGCGACCAGATCACAGATCAGGGCGTGGTGATCACCACAAAGGACAAACAGCGCAAACTCATCGAAGCCGACACGGTGATGGTGCTCCTTTCGCAGGAACCCGACACCAGCCTGCTCGAAGCGCTCAAGGGCTCGGTCAAGGAGGTGCTCTGCGCGGGCTCGGTCAACGGCGCGCAGGTCGGCAGCCTCATCGTGAACGCCATTGAAGACGGACGCCGGATCGGATGTAATCTGTAGGCAAAAGAAGAATAGACCAGAGGGGAAGAGGTGCTTTTCCAGAAAAGCCCCTCTTCCCCTTTTGCGTCCGCTTGCCTGTGGCTCTATTGGTACGCTGGGCTATCCGCCTCCCGCCGATCCGCGATCTCGCGTTGCAGGCATTCCAGAAATTTTTCAGCGGCCTTCGAGAAAAACTGGTACTTTTTCCAAGCGATATGCAACCCCACTTCCAGCTTCGGCTCCAGCGGCCTGAAGCACAGCGGGCTGCCGCCGGATGTCCTGACGATCTTGTCCAGACACAGGGCGTATCCCATGCCTTCCTCCACCATGATCGAGGCGTTGTACAGCAGATTGTATGTCGTGATGATGTTCAGCTTCTCATAACCTTCTCCGAACCATCCTGAAAATTCGTTTTTCACCAGATGCTGGTTGGAAGCGAGGAGCGGAAGGCCCAGCAGATCCTGCGGCCTTATCGTTGCCCTTGCCGCGAGAGGGCAGTCTTTTCGCATCAGCACGCCCCAAATGTCCGTCACCGGCAGCTTGATGAAGTCGTACTTCGACAGATCCGCCGGTTCGATGAAGACGCCGAAATCCACAAGCCCCCTGTCCAGCCGTTCCGTGACGTCATCCGCATTGCCGCTGAACAGGTGATACGCAATGTGGGGGTACGCCGACTGGAGCCTGTGCGCCGCGCGGGCAATCAGCCGCATGGCGTCGGTCTCGCCGCCTCCGATATGGACATCACCGCTGATGGTTTCTTCCGCCGCGCTGAACTCGGATTCCGTCTTTTCCACCAACGTGACGATCTCCTGCGCCCTCTTGCGGAGGAACATGCCTTCCTCCGTCAGAGAAATCTTCCTTTTCCCGCGCAGGAACAACGTTTTCCCCAGTTCCTCCTCAAGCTCCATCATCTGCCGCGACAGCGTGGGCTGGGTGACGTGCAGGGCTTCCGCCGCCCCGGATATGCTTTCCTCCCTTGCCACGGCAAGGAAATAGCGAAGCACCCTCAGTTCCATAGCTCATCTCCGCTTATTACAGACCGCCGCGCGCCGTTCGCCCGCATGTCTTCCCCGAATCCGGGTGACACGTGATGACGTCCTTGCCAGCCTGAGAAAACTCTTTGATATGGCGATTCATACCATGCTTATTAGGCATGGTAAAGGATTCAATATAAGTATTTGCTATTCAATGCCCCCGCTCTTATATGCATGTCACAGGAGAAAGCAACTATGAAAGGTAACCCCAAACAAGACGATCCGCTGATCCAAAACCTGCATGATGCCGGATGCTCACAACAGATCATCGAGCAATTCATGCAGAGCAGAAAGGAAGGGAACATATTTTGCCAAATACATATTCTTGTAAAACAGCGGAATCTGCTTCTTGAAGACCTCCATAAGGATCAGAACAAGCTGGATTGCCTTGATTACCTTCTTTTTCAACTGAAAAAGGGATGCTGAAACAGTCCTGCCGCGTTCCTTTCAATCCCCAGTCCGATCAAGAATACTCAAACCTCAAAGGAGACAACATGATGCGCGCAATGAAACAGCTCGGTATGACCGCCGCCATTATCGGCGCAATGTCCGCCGCCCCAGTTCTGGCTCAGGAAATCCCCGCCGACGCCAGCAATTTCTACAAAAGCGAAAGCGTAACCGTGCGGCAGGTCACATTTCCGAACCAATACAACATGAACATCGCCGGGAACCTCTTCCTGCCCAAGAATCTGGATCAGAAGACGAAACACGCCGCGATCATCGTCGGGCATCCCATGGGCGCGGTGAAGGAACAGAGCGCAAACCTGTACGCCGTCAAAATGGCGGAACAGGGATTCGTCACCCTTTCCGTGGATCTGGCGTTCTGGGGCGGAAGCGAAGGCCAGCCGCGCAATGCCGTTTCACCGGACCTGTATGCCGAAACCTTCAGCGCCGCCGTGGACTTCCTCGGCACGAATCCTCTTGTGGACCGGGAACGGATCGGGGTCATCGGCATCTGCGGCAGCGGCAGTTTCGCCATCAGCGCCGCCAAGATTGATCCCCGCCTGAAGGCCATAGCGACGATCAGCATGTACGACATGGGCGCGGCCAACCGGAACGGCCTTCGGCATGGCATGACCTTGGAGCAGCGGAAGCAGATCCTCAAGGAAGCGGCGGAACAGCGCTATGCGGAATTCACGGGCGGCGAAACCCGGTACACCAGCGGCACCGTCCATGAACTGACGGAAACATCCACGCCCATCGAACGGGAATTCTACGCATTCTACCGGACGCCGAGAGGGGAGTTCACTCCGGAAGGTTCCTCCCCGCAGCTCACCACGCACCCGACGTTCACCAGCAACGTCAAGTTCATGAACTTCTACCCGTTCTCGGACATCGAGACGATTTCCCCGCGCCCCATGCTGTTCATCGCGGGCGAAAAGGCGCACTCCATCGAGTTCAGCGAAGACGCGTACAGGCTCGCGGCGGAACCGAAGGAACTGTATATCGTCCCCGGAGCCGGGCATGTGGATCTGTATGACAGGGCAAGCCTTATCCCCTTCGGCAAACTCACCGACTTCTTTACGAAAAACCTGAAGTAACATTCCGGGAAGGGCGGGGCCTCAGTTGAGGGCACCGCCCTCATCCCAAAGGGCATAGTATGCGGAACGGTGTCTTTCAGACCGGCAATCCCCGCTGGTCGGCGGTCTTTTCCTTATTTATGGGCGTCATGGCCCTGATTGCAGCCGAATTCATCCCCGTAAGCCTGCTGACGCCCATTGCCCGAGATCTTGCCGTCTCCGAGGGCATGGCCGGGCAGACGGTCACCGCCGTAGGCGTGCTCGCCGTGCTGACCAGCCTCCTGCTGGCCCCGCTGACGGGAAACACCGACAGGCGGCGCATCCTGCTGGCTTTTTCCGCCATGCTTGTCGCGTCCTACATGCTGATCGGCATGGCTCCGACCTATTCGATCATGCTCATCGGGCGTGCGATACTCGGCATCTGCGTGGGCGGCTTCTGGTCGCTGGCCTCCGCCGTCACCCTGCAGCTCGTCCCCACGAAGGATGTCCCCCGCGCCCTGAGCATCGTCTACGCCGGGGTTTCCGTAGCGACGATCATATCCCTGCCCGTGGCGAGCTGGATCGGCCATCTGATCGGCTGGCGAAATGTCTTTTTCCTCGGCGCGCTCATGGCCGCTTTCGGGTTCGTCTGGCAATACCGCGCCCTGCCCTCTCTCCCGGCCCGCGCGGGCAGCGGTTTCCGGGACATGTCCGCCCTGCTCCGGCGCACATGGATTCTGGCGGGTATCGGCGGGAACATCCTGAGTTTCGGCGGATACCATATTTTCTTCACATACCTGCGGCCCTTTCTGGAGCTGGATCTCGCCTTGGGAGCCAATACGCTTTCCGTGATCCTGCTGGTCTTCGGAGTGGCGAACGTCCTCGGCACCTTCATTGCGGGCGCGCTCCTCGGGAATCACTTCCGGTCAACCATGATTCTGGTCCATCTGGCCTTCACAGCCGCCGCGCTCGCCTTGCTTCTCTCCCAAGGGCACGCGGACATCGGCATCGCGCTGGCTGTTTTCTGGGGATTCGCGTTCGGCTTTACCCCGGTAGGCTGGTCCACATGGATCGCCCGCACCCTCTCCGACAAGGCGGAGCTTGCCGGAGGGCTCACCGTCGCGGCGACGCAATTCGCCATTGGCCTTGCCGCCGCCGTGGGCGGGTTCACCTATGACAACCTCGGCATCAATGGCATCTTTCTGGCGGCGGCGGGCATCAGCGTCATGGCGGCCCTGCTGATCGCGGTCAGTTTTTCCCTCTTCGCCAGAGACACGGGGCACAAGGCCTGAGCCCATTTCGGTGGCCGCAATCCGCGTCACCTCCATATGGAGGGCGGAACGCCCCAACCGTCCACAATGAACATAGAAGGAGAACGATTTCCATGAAGAAAAACATCCTGATCCTTTCGACCAGCCCCCGCAAGAACGGCAACTCCGAAATGCTGGCCCGTGAATTTGCCAGAGGCGCGGAGGAAGCCGGACATAACGTGGAACTGCTCAGCCTGCACGACAAAACCATCGGCTTTTGCAAAGGCTGTCTGGCCTGCCAGAAAACGCAGCGATGCGTCATCCATGACGATGCCGACGCCATCGTCCGAAAAATGAAGGACGCCGAGGTAATCGCATTCGCCACCCCCATCTATTTTTATGAGATGTGCGGCCAGATGAAGACCCTGCTCGATCGCTCCAATCCTCTGTTCCCGTCGGACTATGCGTTCAGGGACATTTATCTGCTGGCAACGGCGGCGGACAGCGCGGAGAGTTCAATAGACGGGGCCGTCAAAGGCTTGGAGGGCTGGATCGCCTGTTTTGAAAAGGCCGCGCTGAGGGGCGTTGTGCGGGGTACGGGTGCCGACGGAGCCGGGACGATCCTGCAGGTTCCCGCCGCCCTGAAGTCCGCCTTTGAGCTGGGCAACAAGGCGTAAGCCCATGAACGCGAAACAAACCATGCGGCAAGGCCGCCGGCTGCCCCTGAAGCACTGCCTGTTGCCTATGGCGGCCCTCCTCCTGACGGCACTGGCGGCACTTCTCCCCCATTCCGCTCCGGCAGGTGAACCCATGCGCATACGCTTGATCGTTGACGGGGAAACCCTTCCCGCCGTACTGGAAGACAATCCCGCAGGCCGTGATTTCTTGAGTATGCTCCCGCTCACCCTGACGGTGAAGGACTACAACGGGACGGAAAAAATCGGCAACCCGCCGCGCGTGATTTCCACGGAAGATATGCCGGACAGCATTGAGCCTTCGGCGGGAGATCTGACGTTCTATGCCCCGTGGGGCAACATCGCCATCTTTTACCGGGAGTTTCGCCTGTCCAGAGGACTGGTCCGTTTTGGGCGCATCACTTCGGGCATAGAAAAGCTGGCTGCCATGCACGGCGACTTTTCGATTGCCTTCGAGCGGGCGGAATAAAAAACCTCACATGGCTGCTCAAAACACACACGGAGATAACATGGAAGTTTGCCGCCCTCCCTACATCTCAAGAGGAATACCCATGCAGACCACGATATTGCGTAATGGAATCGAAATGCCGCTGGAAGGTTTCGGCGTCTTTCAGGTGCCGGATGCCACCCTGTGAGAACAAGCCGTCTCGGAGGCTCTGGCGGCAGGTTATCGGCTTATCGATATGGTTTTGGTCTATCGGAATGAGGAAGCCGTGGGAGCCGTCGTCCGCGAGAGCGGAATCCCCCGCAAGGAATTGTTCATCATCACCACCAAAGTATGGATTCAAGAGGCTGGCTATGAGAAAACGAAGAAAGCCTTTGAAGCGTCCTTGAGCCGTCTGGGGCTCGACACTCCGGATTTATACCTGATCCACATGCCTTTGGGGGACTATTACGGTTCATGGAGAGCGATGGGGGAACTCTACGAAAACGGCAAGATCCGAGCCATCGGCGTATGCAACTTCCTCCCTGGCCCGCTGATGGATCTGTGCGTAATGCAAGCATCCCTCCCATGGTCAATCAGGTGGAAATGCACCCGCTCTGCCCGCAAAAGGAGTCATGCGGGAATGCGGCGTTCAGCCGCAGGCATGGGCACCTTTTGCCGAGGGAGAAAAATCTTGGGGAAAAGGGGGCACCCCATATTTCTCCTTTCTCCAAAAGTGCCAGCACGGTTGGCACTCCCCTCCCTTTCTCTTCAAAGGCTTTTACGCTTATCGCATCCCTGTCCGCAACGTCCCATAAATGAAGCCTATTTGAAGGGCCACCCATAAAGGTTCCTCTCATATCGGAACGAACTCCCTCCGCGCGGCCTCCCCACCAGTCGAAAGCCTTTGGAAAAGGGGGTTCGGGGGAGAAACTTTTCTCTAGAAAAGTTTCTCCCCCGGATGCCAGACCCTCTCTCCATTCATCCTTCACCGCCGCGGCAGCTTTCCACATCGATCCCCAGCCGCCTCAGCTTGACGTACAGGCCGCCCCTCGACACCCCGAGCAGTGCGGCCGCCGCCCGGATGTTGCCTCCGGTCTGCCGGAGCGTCTCAAGGATGGTCTCGGCCTCTTTGCTGTGCAAGAGGCCTTGCGGGCTGGCGGGCTGGCGAACCGTCACCATCTGAGGCGGCAGATCCTCCTCGGAAACGAGAGGATGCCGTACGATATTGGCGAGCCGTTCCATCACGTTTTCAAGCTCACGGATGTTGCCGGGCCACTGGTAGCGCCGGAGCAGCGCCAGCGCGCCGGGCGTGAAACCCCGCACATCCTTGCCGAGGCTGCCCGCGAATTTCAGCAGAAAATGCTCGGCCAAAAGCTCAATGTCCGACATCCGGCTGCGCAACGGCGGCAATACGAGAGTGAAGACGTTGAGCCGATAGTAGAGATCCTCGCGGAAGGTGTGCTGGCGCACGGCTTCCTCAAGGTTCTTGTTCGTCGCGGCGATGACGCGCACCGACACCGTACGGCTCGACTTGCCGCCGATGCGGGTCACCTCGCCGTTCTGGAGCAGGCGCAGGAGCGAAACTTGCGCGTCCATCGGCATCTCGCCGAGCTCGTCGAGAAAAATGGTCCCGCCGTCCGCAAGCTCGAATTTCCCCGGTTTCCCGGTCCGGCTCGCCCCGGTGAACGCCCCGTCCTCATAGCCGAAAAGCTCACTCTCCACGAGATTCCGCGGCAACGCTCCACAGTTCACCGCCACAAAAGGGCGCGATGCCCGAGAGCTCGCGTTATGGATCGACTGCGCGAAGAGTTCCTTGCCCGTGCCGCTTTCGCCGAGGATGAGCACCGTGGTGTTGCCCCGCGCGATGGTTTTGGCCTGATCGATGACCTCCATGAGCGGGGGCGAATCCCCAAGGATGCGGTCAAACGTGTACACGGCCTTCGACCCGGCGACGCGGGCCGCGAATCCCCGCATACGCCGGGCCTCCCGGAACGTGAGCACCACGCAGGCCTCTCTGGTCAGGGACATGGCCGAAAAGAAACAGGACAGCGAACCGGATTCCAAGGGGAACTGCGCTTCCTGATCCATGATATGGGGATCGCCCGTGAGGATGTTGTCGAGCATCTGCGAAGGCCGCATGAACTTGTAGATGTTTTCGCCCTGCTGCGGGGCCGGAAGCCCGAGCATGGAGGCGGCTTTGCTGTTCATGAGCTTCACCTCGCCGGAACGGGACACCACGATGACCCCCTCGTCGAGCAGTTCGATAATGGCCTGTTGCTGCTGGAGCAGGGCGCGGAGGCGGAGCTGTTCCGAAATGGCGTAGGCCGCCGCCCGCACCATGCCGAGGGTGTGGGAGTGGTACTTCTCGCGGAGCTGGCTCACGTTGAGCACGGCGATGAGCTGGTTCTTGCTGTCGAAAATCGGCGCCGCCGAACAGCTCCAACGGTGCCCCACGGTCAGGTAATGCTCCGCGCCGATGATCTCGATGGGCCTGCGCTCCGCCACGCACGTCCCGATGCCGTTGGTTCCCCGGAGCTGTTCGGTGGTGATCATGCCGGGCTTGGAACTGGGGTAGGTGTCGCCGTCCCTTCCGCTGGTTTCCATATGCAGGCTGATGCATTCGGCGGTGGAAAGGATCATGGACCCCGCTCCGGAAACCAGCGACGAGAACAACTCCTTCATAATCACGCGGGAGGACTCGAGAAGATCGGCATTGGCAGCAAGGATATGCCGGAAAATGGTCTCGTCCACCTTCTTGCGCACCGTGGTTTCGGGATCGACCCCGGCAAGGCGGCTGCGCTGCCACGAGCGCAGGACGAAATCGCTGACCACGGTGGTATCCACGGGCAGGCCACGGAGGAAAAGCTCCTTCTGGGCCGAAATGGCCTCCTGCCGGGCGTCGGACTGGAGATACGAATCATGGGTGTCCGTCATGGGAAGGCTCCTGCGTCGTCCCCGTGAGACGCGGACGCCGCGCATGTGACATTTGTGTATATGTCAATTGTACATGTCATAGATTGTGACACGAAAGCAAGCCTTTTCCGGCGAATCGGGAGATTATTGTTCCTTTTTTCATAAGAGGTATGCGGATCGGGCTCAAATGGCGCGTGCTGGATCGCTTCTTGCTGTCCGCAGACTGTTGTCCGCGCACCGGGCGCAGCCGTATACACTCGCGGAGCCGCCGTCCCCACGCACCGCCCGCGTCATCACCAAGGAGAATCCGCCATGCTCATCGATTTCCGCGTACGCCCCCCGTACAAGACCAATCTGACCACATCGCTCTACAACAAGCCCGCGCCGTCCCCCGATCCCACCAAGCAGTCGATTTTCCTGATCGGCAAGGAACGCGTCCCCTCGGCGGAAGCGCGCTCCATCGAACTGTTCATGCAGGAAATGGACGAGACCGAAACCGAACGCGCCGTGATCATGGGCCGCAAGGCCGACGAGTATGGTTCCGTGGACAATGACGAAATCGACGAACTCGCCCGCGCCTATCCGGGCCGCTTCATCCCCTTCGCGGGCGTCAACCCGAACCTTCCCGGACAGGTAGAGGAAATCGAACGCGTCGCCGCGATGGGTTTCCGGGGCGTGGGCATCGACGCCGGATGGCTGCGCCGCCCGCTCTACCATGACGATCCGGTTTTTGATCCCATTTATGCGAAATGTCAGGAACTCGGCATGATCGTCTCCCTGACCTCCAGTTTCATGCTTGGCCCGGATCTGAGCTACTCCGAGCCCTGCGCCATCCAGCGCGTCGCCATGAAATACCCAAACATGAAGATAGTCGTGCCGCACGGCTGCTGGCCGCATGTCCACACCGCCCTTGCCGTGGCGATCCGTTGCCCCAACGTGTATCTTATGCCTGACTGTTACATTTATATCGATGGGTTCGCGCTGTCCGACGAGTACATCAAGGCCGCGAACACCTACCTGAAATACCGCATCCTCTACGCCAGCTCCTACCCGGTGCGCAGCCTCAGCCAGTGCCTCCGGGGTTGGAAGTCGCGCGGCTTCACCGACGAAGCCCTTCAGAATACGCTCTACGACAACGCCGCCAGGCTTCTTGGTGAAAAATAAGACATAAAAAGACAGTCAATCGGTTTAAAACCCCATGAAACAGCCCTGCTCCGGATAGCCGGAACAGGGCTGTTTCCCTTTATGGACACCTTATCAGATATCTATTCATCTGTAATATCCCGTAATCAAAAAAAGCTTTGCCGTCCTTTCCGGTGTGGTATAAATCAATGACATGTCATGAGCGCATGTCATTTTTTTGAACATATAGGAAAAGACATGGAAAGGGATTTTTCAATTAATCATTTTAAATAAATGAATAAATGTAAAACAAGGCTTTTTTGTATGATTTGGCACAATCATTGCCTTATCTCTTGCATAAAAAAGAACAAAAAGGCCAGATCCGTACTTTCACCCCCGGAGCGTCTATGTCCTCTTCCGTCCTGCTCTCACCTCTGACCATCAGAAAGACAACCCTTAGAAACCGCATCATGCTGCCCTCAATGGTCACGCACTACTGCGCGGTCAACGGCGAAGTCAGCGAGCGCCTCATCGCCTACCACGCCGAGCGCGCCTACGGCGGCGTGGGGCTCAACATGCTCGAATCCACCAGCGTGGACGACACGGGCAAAAGCTACTGGCCCGGCGTGAGCATCGCTTCCGCTCACTTCATCAAAGGCCTTCGCCGGCTCACGGACGCCATCCACGCCCACGGCGGCAAGGCGGGCATCCAGCTCAACCACGCCGGGCGTCTGGCCCAGCCCGCCGTTTCCGGGCACCCCCGCCAGCTCGTTTCCTATATCCCCGGACTCACCACCTACGACGACATCCACGTCATGGACGAGGACGACATCGAACGCGTCATCGGCAGCTTCTGTTCCGCAGCCGAACGCGCCGCCGAGGCCGGGTTCGACGTCATCGAAATCCACGGTGCGCACGGCTACCTCCTCTCGCAGTTCATGTCCCCGCTCTTCAACCGCCGCGAGGACGCCTATGGAGGCAACTTCGAAAAGCGGATGCGCGTGCCAGTGGAAGTCATCCGGGGCATCAGGAAGCGTCTTGGACCGGATTTTCCCCTGTTCTTCCGGTGCAGCGTCGAGGAGTACCTGCCCGGCGGCATCACGTTGGAGCTGGCCCGCGACATCGCCCGCACAGTGGCGGACAACGGCATCGATCTGTTCAACGTCAGCGTGGGGCTTGGCGAAACCAACCGTTTCACCGGCCCGCCGCCCTGCCTGCCCAAGGGCTGGAACGCCGACCGCGCCGCCGCGATCAAGGAAGCCCTCGGAGATCGCGCCCTTGTGGGCGTGGCCGGGCGCATTATCGACCGGGAATCCGCCGACGCCGTCCTCAATTCCGGCAAGGCCGATCTCGTGGTCATGGGGCGGGCGCTCATCGCCGACCCGGACCTGCCTAATAAGCTCGCCGCGAACCGTGACGATGCGGTCATCCCATGCGTGGGCTGCAATGAGGGTTGCGTGGCCCGGCTGCGCGAGCGCAAGGCCGTCGCCTGCGCCGTGAATCCCCGCACCGGCTGCGAAGGCATGTATCCCCGCACCCCCGCCGCCGTTTCCAAGCATGTGGTCATCGTGGGCGGCGGGCCCGCCGGGATGCAGGCCGCGCTTGTCGCTGCCGAACGGGGGCATCGGGTAACCCTTTTTGAAAAACGGACCCGCCTCGGCGGGCTGGCCAATATCGCCGCCCTGCCGCCGCATAAGGATCTGTATGCCGTGCTCGTGAACCGCTTTAGCGAACGGCTGATCGCTTCCGGGGTCAAGGTCTTCCTCGGGACCGCGCCCTCCGTGGCGGATCTTGCCGAACTCAAGCCCGACACGCTCATCGTCGCCACGGGAAGCGTACCCGTCATCCCCCGTTTCTGCGAAGGCATCGCCAACGCCGTTACCGCCGAAGACATCCTCACCGGCAAGGCCAAGGCCGGACAGCGTGTGCTCGTCGTGGGCGGGGGCATGGTGGGCAGCGAAACCGCCGAATACCTCGCGCTCAAGGGCGGGGACGTCACCATCCTTGAACTGAGGCCCGATCTTGCGGCGGACATGCAGGCCCGTGCCCGGAGCTTCCTCCTCGAAAGCCTCAGGGAGCATAAGGTCAAGGCGCTCACATCCACGGAGCTGGTTTCCGTCGGGCCGGATGGGCGCGTCGCCGTGAAGGACGCCTACGGCTCCCAGCGGGAACTCCCGCCTTTCGACACCCTCGTCCTCGCCCTCGGCTACCGCCCGTCGAACGCCCTGTGCGCGGAACTTTCGCTGGCGGGCGTGCCCTTCACCGCCATCGGCGACTGCCGCCGCGTGGGCAAGGTACTCGACGCCATGCACGAGGCCTACACCGCAGCCTATAACCTGTAGCCGCTCCGCGGACCGGAGGAGGTCATCATGGTTCCCGTTTTCGACCGCAGGAAACTGCGCCCGCTCATCCTCGCCCTCGCCATAGCCCTCTGCGCGTTCCAGCTCACGACCTGTACGGGCATGTGGCTGCTCGATCCGCTGATCGTCCGGGCCACGCATGTGGGGCTTGTGCTCTCCATGCTGTTCCTGTGGCGCTCGTCCAACCGGGCCTTGCGCAAGAACCCCCGGCCCGAACCGGCATGGTCGTTCCTGTTCGACATCCTCATGATCGCCATGAGCGCCGGGGCTGCGGCGTACATCATCACAAACTTCTCCTACATTCAGGACAGGATGCCGCACATCGACGAGCTGACGGCATGGGATCTGTTCTGGGGTGCCGGGCTCATCATCGCCATCCTTGAGGCCACCCGGCGCGTGGCGGGCCTCGCCCTTGTGATCGTGTCCGGCATCGCGCTGCTGTACGCCTTCTTCGGGCACCTCCTGCCCGGCAACATGGGGCACCTCTACCTCGCCCCCAACCAGATCATCGAATCGCTGTACCTGCTCAACGACGGCATCTGGGGGTCCTCCATCGGCGCTTCGGCCACGATCATCTACGTGTTCATCCTGTTCGGCGCACTGCTCGAAAAGACCAATATGGCCAGCGTGTTCCTAGAACTCGCCTGCCTCGTCACCCGCAACGCTAAGGGCGGCCCGGCCAAGGCGGCCATCTTCGGCAGCGCCCTCTTCGGCAGCGTTTCCGGCAGCGCGGCGGCCAACGTCTACGCCACCGGCACCTTCACCATCCCGCTCATGAAGCGCGTGGGCTACCGGCCCGAATTCTCGGGCGCGGTCGAGGCGGTCGCCTCCTCCGGCGGCCTGATCATGCCCCCGGTCATGGGCAGCATCGCCTTCGTCATGGCCGAATACACCGGCATCAGCTACCTGAGCATCTGCAAGGCCGCGCTCCTGCCCGCCGTGCTCTATTACCTATCCCTGTTCACCATGATCCACTTTGAGGCGCTCCGGCACGGGCTCGGCGGCACGCCGCCCGATCTCATCCCCGAACTGCGCTCCATCAAGCGCAAGCTCTACTACCTCGCGCCCCTGGCCCTGCTCATCGTCCTCATGATCGCCGGAAGGAGCATCATCTTCTCGGCCCTGCTCGCCTGCGCCGCCGTGGTTGCCCTGTCTTTCCTGAGCTCTGAAACACGCCTCACCCCGGCCCGTTTCCTCGCCGCCATGGAAAACGCGGCGGCGAACCTGCTCATGATCGCGGCGTGCTGCGCCTGCGTGGGCATCGTCATCGGCGTCGTGACCATGACCGGGTTCGGCTTCAGTTTCGTCAACCTCATGGGCTCGCTCGCGCAGGTGCATATCGGGATCTTCCTGCTGGTGCTCGCCGGGACGTGCGTGATCTTCGGCATGGGCCTGCCCTCCCTGCCCGCTTACATCCTCGTCGCCACCTTCGGAGCGCCCGCGCTGGTGCAGGCCGGGGTCCCGGTGCTCGCCGCCCACCTGTTCGTCATGTACTTCGCCATCTCGTCCGGCATCACCCCGCCCGTATGCCTCGTGGCTTACGCCGGGGCCGCCATTGCCGACGCGCCGCCCATGAAGACGGGCTTCACCGCCTTCAAGCTCGGCATCGCCGCCTTCATCGTCCCCTTCATCTTCATCTTCGAGCCCGCGCTCCTGCTCATGGGCGACTGGGCCACCATCCTGCAGGCCGTGTTCACCGCCGTGCTCGGCGTCGTCTGCCTCGCCTCCAGTATGCAGGGATGGCTGTTCACCGAATCCTCGCCCGCCGAGCGGGTCATGATGTTCGTGGCCGGGATCGTGCTCGTGTACCCCGGCCTCCTCACCGACCTCATCGGCTTCGGCACGGCCAGCCTCGTCTTTTTCATCCAGATCGCACGCAAGAAGCGGCTCTGCGCCGCCTGATCCGCCCCAGCTTCCGGGCTCTTGCCCGCAAACCTTCCACCGGGCCACGGCCCACATACCCAGAGGAGTCCATCATGTCCCTCCTGCACAAGGCCATAACGCTTTCCGGCGCTTGCGCCATCGGCCTCACGCTCGCCTTCGCCGCCCCAGCCGCGGCTGAAGACGCCAAACCCATCAACTTCCGGGCCGTGGGCGGCGCGGTGCTCGGCGGCACATGGAATGTCGGCCTCACCGGGGTCGGCAAGCTGGTCAACGACCGCTATCCCGGCAGCGCCATCAACGTGCTGCAGGGCGCTTCGGTCAGCAACCCCCTCCGCCTTGAACAGAACGCCGCCGACGTCACCCTGACCCAGACCTTCAACACCGTGGCGGCCCGCGACGGCAAGGCCCCGTACAAGAAGCCCCTCAAAAATGTGGCCTCGCTCGCCAACATGAACGACACTTCGCGCCTGTCCATCATCGTCTCCGCCGATCTTCCGGTGAACACGTTCGACGAACTCATGGAAAAGAAACTGCCCGTCCGCCTCGATCGCGGGGCCAAGGGCACCCTGCACAACGTGGTCGGCGCCATGCTGCTGGCCGAATACGGGTACACCTACGACGACATCACGAAATGGGGCGGCGCACACACCGCCGTTTCCGCCAACGACCGCGTGGGTATGTTCCAGGACGGCACCCTGAACGCCTACCTGACCCTCGGCCCCGGCCAGCAGTCCCACATTCAGGAACTCGTGCTCAACGCCAAGGTGAAGTGGCTCCCCGTATCCGACAAGGTGCTCAAGAGCGTCACCGCCAAGACCGGGCAGTCCATCGGCGTCATCCCCGCCGACTTCTACGGCGGCGCGGTGGGCAGGGACATTCCCTGCATTACCGACTCCACGGTCATGCTCGTCCGCAAGAATATGCCGGACGCCGATGTCTACAAGATCACCAAGGCCATCGTGGAAGGTTTTGAGGAACTGCACGCCGTCCAGCCCACGTGGAAGACGCTGGTCCCCGAACACATGGCGGATAACCTCGCCCTGCCCCTGCATCCCGGCGCGGAGAAGTATTACCGTGAGGCCGGCATCATCAAGTAGCCCCCTCGCCCGATCCCCTTTCCCGGCCCGTTGTTCCCACGGGTCGGGAATCTCTTCCCGAATCAACGAAAACCCGGCGCACATCCGAACCCGCCTGATCGGGAAACGCTTCCGAAAGCATCCGGCAACGCTCCCGTGTCCAGCGGCTTTCCGCCGGGCCTACCACCGCAAAAGGACGACATCATGGTCATCGATTTCCGTATCCGCCCTCCGTACAAAGGCTTCATGAACCTCGGCATCGTCAGGAACTGGCAGTCCGTGCCCGACGATCCCCGCAAGATGCGCCCCACCGGGTTTGAACGCCTCCCCGTCCCTTCGATGGAGCACGCCTCCGTGGACATGCTGGTCGACGAAATGAAGGCCGCCGGGATCACCAAAGGCGTACTGCACGGGCGGCACACCGGCAACGCCCGTTACGGCGACGTGAGCAACGCCGAGGTCAACGAGCTGCTGCTCCGCTATCCGGGCCTGTTCGTAGCCCTCGCAGGCATCTCCCCCAACGCGCCGGACGCCCTTGAGGAGATCGAGCATTGCGTCCGCGACTGGGGCTTTAAGGGCGTGGCCCTTGATCCCGGCTGGTGCAGTCCCGCCATGTACGCCACCGATCCCAAGATCGAGCCCATCCTTGACCTCTGCCAGCAGCTCGGCGTGTTCGTCAGCATTACCATGAGCGCCTACGGCGGCCCGGATCTCAGCTATTGCGATCCCACGCCGCTCGTGCCCATGCTCCGCAAGTTCCCCAAGGTCAACGTGGTCATCCCCCACGGCTGCTGGCCCAAGGTGCAGGAGGCCGTGGGCGTGGCCCTGCTCTGCCCGAACCTCTACCTTGCCCCGGACTGCTATTTCTTCCTGCGCAACATGCCCATGCGCCACGAATACGCCAATGCTGCGAATTCGTTCCTCAAATACCGCTTCCTCTTCTCCACCAGCTATCCCATCCGGGGATTCGCGCAGGCCATTGAAGACTGGAAAAACGCCGGGCTCGAACCTGAATCCCTCCAGCGCTCCCTGTACGACAACGCCGCCGAGCTGCTCGGGATTTCCGGCTGATCCTTCCTGCTCCGCACAGTATTAAGATGCGGCGGGCCGGGGGAAGGGAAACTCTGAGAGCGGGGAACACCCGCCCAGGTTATCCCTTCCCCCGGCCTCCTTCTTTTCCAACTGGTTCCGAATGGTGGGGAACTGACTCCGGGGCGTTCCGATACGCATCAAAAAGGATGGAACGGGGCTCTCCACGGCTCGCACCTTTCCCCCTCTCTGACCACACGTACCGCCGGGCATTCAGCCTCTGGCCGATGCGCTTTTTTCCCCGAAAATCCGCCGTGAAACCCGGCCGTTTCCCTTGTTTACACGGGGACCCTCTCCAGTATATGGTGTACCAATCAAAGCCCTGTGCAACAAAGGGCTTCACGGTATACAGGAGAGCTCTTTATGGAAAAACAAGGCTTCGATCTGGCGATGCACTATTTCAGGGCGTTCGCCATCTTTTCCGTTATAAGCGTTCATATGTGGATCGTGCCGCCTCTTGAAGGCCACGAATCCATGAGCCGTTTTCTGGATATGCTCCGTGGCGTCCTGTTTCATTCGAGCACGTTGTATTTTGTCTTCATTTCAGGTTATTTGTTTCATTTTTTGGCTCAAAGGAAATTCGACTTACGGACATACTACAGAAAAAAACTGCTCAACGTCATTGTTCCGTATGTGATCCTGTCCGTTTTTTTCACAGGATACGCCTTCTTTTGGTATTCCTATACGGGAGAGGTGCCCCGTTTCACCAAGCTGGCGACGGGATGCCGGGAATTTTTCCAAGCGCTACTGTACGGCGACGTGGTCCTGACCTATTGGTACATCCCGTTCATCGCCACGATATTCCTCGTGAGCCCGCTTCTGTTGCGCCTCAGTGAGGAACGGTTCGCCCTGCTCACGCTGTTCACCGTCTGGATCCCCCTGCTCATCCCCCGGACGGAATTGACAAGTTTCTTCCACAACTACGCCTTCTTCTTTCCCGCATACCTGCTCGGCATGTTCTACTCCATGAACCGGGACCTGATCCTCGCGTTCATCGCCAAGCATATCAAAATCCTCGCCGCCTTCTCGCTCGTCTTCACCGCACTCCTCGGCATCAATGCCTATGAGGAAATCCTGCCGAACATCGAGGCCGCCTATTACATGCAGAAAATAGCCATCGGCGCGTGCGTGGTCCACTTCCTCGAAAAGATCAAACACATCCGGATCACGCTCCTCGATCTCATCGCCACGTACAGTTTCGCCCTGTACTTCCTGCACGACTTCATCCTGTTTACGTTCCAGAACCTGTTGTTCACCTTTTTCGGCATCCTCCTGCCGGAAAGCCTGTTCTTCGTGTCCCTGTTCACGTTTTTCTGCGAAGTGGCCCTCTGCCTCCTCCTGATCATGGGCATCAAAAAACTGCTCGGCCGCCGCTCAAGGTATGTCATCGGCTCCTGATCCGGAGCCCAACCTGCATCGGCCCGTTCCGTGGTGGCGGGCCGTTTCCGTAATGTTCCCGCGACGGGCCTCCACAGGGCCGGCAGCCACGGCAAGGGGCCAGAAGCCTGTCCCGGTGCGGCGGAGGCCCTCTCCTCCGATAAAGCCGCCGCCACTCCCGGCCCTTCACGTCCATCCCAAAAACAGGCATAATCACGTGGCGATCCGTGAACACTTCTCCGCAGCCCGGAACCGGTATCCCCTCAAACAAAATTTCTGCGCTGCAGCGGCTTCCTCCGATTTTCTGGATCGCTTTTTGCTAATTCCCTTTCATAAGGATACGTTCATCAACATTATTGGCATCCCAGAATGCCGTACTCTCACCGTTTAGGAGAAACCATGAACGCGACGCCGTACATTGAGGCACTGAGCAAAGAAACAGGCATGGACATCACCTTGTCCGCATCCGGGGCCGCCGCCCTTTCGCTCGGAGGGCGGAACCTGCTGATCCAATGGATCGAAGCGACGCACTCCTTCATCGTATATGTTGAAGTCGGCGCTCTCGGCGGCTGGCGCAACGGCGAAATCTGCCGTCTGCTGCTGGCCTCGAACTTCCTCCTCGCGGACACGCAAGGCGGCGCGCTCAGCTATAACGACGCCACCGGCATGGTGGGGCTGAACTTCCCGATCCCGGCCTATGGGCTCGACACCGGGGATTTCCTCAAAACCGTCAACAACATCGTCCTGTTCTCGGAAACATGGAAAGCCCGCCTCGACGCCATGAACAAAGAACAGGAAGCCCTTACGGAACAGGCGCAGCAAGCCGTCCTCGAAGGAGGGGAAGCCCCGGAGCCGTCTTTCACCGCCGGGCAATTCCTCCGGGTCTAGAGCGTTTCAGAAGTGCCCCAACGCCGGAATCTCCGGTGCGCCGCAATATGGCGTGCATTCAGCCGAAAACGATATTGATGCAGGAAAGCCATAAAACGGCGCGCATTTCAAAGGTAACCGCTCTCGGCTTCGTACCGGACACCGCATCTTGTTTCAGCTATAGGAGGCCGTATGCCTGTTTCCCTTCAGCAGTTCTTCAATAGTGCCAACACGGTTGGCGATTCCGCGTCTCTTTTTCTTCAAAACGGTGGTGAATCCGTCGGCGATACTTCCTCGCTGCACGGAATCCATAAGCTTTCCCGCAGCGCCAAGGCCGAAGAAAACCGTGCCACGGTCACGGCATTCTTGAACGCCCTTGATCAATCCCCGCAGTTCCGCAACATCAACGCCGATATACGGGGAATGCTCAACGCGAAGCTTGAAGGGGGCAAGCCCCTCACTGCGGAAGACGTCAAACTCGTGCGCGATTCAGTCCTGTATGACGAAGCTCTTGCCGCAGGCCGCCAGCTCGCCGACGGCAACGCGCTTCCTGCCGGGCACGCCACCTCCTTCGCCCAGTTCGCGCTGGTCCGCAATCTGGATCTCGGCAGTCCGCAGGGCCAACGTGACGCCGTACGGACGTATCTTTGCGAGAAGGTCATCCCACAAAATGTCGGTGTCCTCACGCAGCTTCCCGGCCTTGGAACGCGCGGCGCGGCCATGACCACGGCCCTCACTCGCCTCAACCAGCCCCTCGCGGGCGCCAACGGCTTCTTTGCCCACCAGTTGCGGGCCGATATGGAAGCCCACGGGACCGAAGGCGCCTTTACCCGGCTCCAGACGGCCTTCCGCGACGCCAATGCGGCGGACATCGATATCCTGTCATTGCTGAAAGACGATATGCTCGGCTTGTTGCCGCAGCTTCCCAACGGCAAGGACATGATCGCCACGCTCAAAGAGGCTCTTCCCACGCTCGGGCGGGACAACATGCAGGGGCTGGCCATGAGCTTCGCCACAAACATGCCCACGCTTGCGACGCCCGCCGAACGGCAAGATGCCGTGCGCGGCTTCATGATGCGGACAGCCGGGAAGGCGGAGGGCATACGCCAAGCCATGACCCTCGCCGGATTGCCCCAGAACTTCAGCTCCGCCCTCGCCAACAACCCTGCCGTGATCAAACATTGCACGGCGCTGCTCAACGACAATCCCGGACCCGGCGTCTATCCGTCTCAAGAGCGTGTGGCCGAGGCGATGGACATCGCCGTACAAGTCTTTGTGGAAGACAACCTGCCCCTGCTCCGCGAGTTCGCGCTCATGGCGCAGGACCCGCCGGGCGACCTGAATCCGCCGGTCACTGCGGAAACCATGCCCCGTTACATCAACGCCATGCTCGCGGGCGACGTGATGGTGGAGCAGCTCCTCAACGACAGCGTGCCTATGGATGCCGCCTTCCTCGAACGCATCGCCGACCATGCCGACGCGCTTAACTCGGCGGCTCACAGCTTCAAGGGCGATTACGGCGCGGACGACATCGCCGCCGTGCTCCGCAACTCCGTCTCCATGCTGTTAGCCCGGCGCGGGGTCACACAGGACATGCTCCCCGATCTCATGAAAAACGCGGTGGACAAGTTCGGACCTCTCGCCAACCAGTTCGCCACGCTCAACGGGGCCATCCAACGCGGCCTCGGCGGGATGCGGGGCTTGGAATTCCTCAAGGAAGGCATGACCCAGTTCCGCAGCCTCGAAGGACACGCCAGAGCGCTCATCAGCCTCATGTCCCGCGAACAGAAAGTCGACATGGGGATCGCAACGCCCGGTGACGTCGATCCGCAGTCCGAAGAAATCCAACGGCAGGATGGGGAGCTCTTGAGCGAATTCCTCGAATCAAAGTTCGAGGTATTTGGAGATACGGAACAAATCCCCGTTATGCTGCGGGAGTTCGCCCGCTCGCACGGCCTTGACATCCCCCGGCTCAGCACTACGCAGCACAGCGCCCTGTCCGGCGCCAACCGGGAAACCTTCAACGTCGTCCTGGACGAGCTCATCCCCGAGCAGGGACACGTCGTCGAGGCCAACACAGACGCCTTCCGGGCCGTTTTCGATTCGATCAACGAAGATGGCGCGCTCGCGGGCCTGAGGCCCGACGCCATCAATCCGAGGCCGTTCTATCAGGGCGTCAGCCAGGCCCTTACACCCCTGCTCAACGCGGCCAATGAGGAAGGGAACGCCGTCGACGCGGCACAACTGCGCCAGCTCGCCGGAGACGTCATCGGAGCCGAACTCTTGGGCCTCAAGGACACGTTGGACGACATCGGCGCGCTGCCCGCCGAACGGTTCAGCGATGCGGACAAGGATGTCATGAAGGAGATCGCCCAGCGCTACGGCGTGCGCGATGCCGGAGCCATAGCCGAGGCCTTCACGGCGGCGAAGGAACTGCCCGTGCCGACCGGGCTCGTCAATCTGGCGCGGCTCGATCAAACTCCGGGGCGCTTCACGCAGGCCGTCATGGACGTATCCGAACGGTTCTGCGCGTTTCATGAGCGCTATGCGCAACTGCCCGGATCCGAAGATCTGCTCCCCATGATGTGCGACTTCATCCTCGAAGGCATGACGCCGGACGAACTCGCCAATGTCTCCGCCAACATGCAGTCCGACATGGCACACAAGCTCGCCGGGGCCTGCCTCCATATTGTGGGGCACCCGAGAGCCCCGCGTGATACCGCCCCGCTGATGGGCGCGACGCAGATCATGAACAACCTGCGCCAGAACGCTGAATACCGGCTCGGGCACAATCCGCAGGTCGATCCCATGTATTTTAACGACGAAATCAATCATCTGTGCGAGATGCCCGGCGACGCGGAATCCCCTCTCAGCCGTCTCGGTCGGTTTGCCCCCGGCGTCATCACCGATTTCGACGTCCAGATGAATCGCCATGCCGAACGGCTCACGCCGCAACAGTGGGAACAGCTTCGCGGCATCCATACGCAGCTTGCCCAGACAGCTCAGGGCGCGCAGGATTTCCTGCTTCCGTACTGGGTGGAATCCTCGGTTTCCGACCTGCTCGCCGCTCTGGAGGCCAACCGCGGCAAGCCGCTTTCCAACCGGCAGATCTGGGATGCCATGGTCGGCGGCCCCATGCCCAGGGGCATCAGCGCCGAACACTTCGGCGCGGATCTCATCAAGTCCGTTTCCAAAATGTATGTGGGCCTGCTCCAGGCCGCGGCACCGGATATGCCTCAGCCGGTAATGGACGCCGCACTTATGAACAGCAGCAGTTTCGGCCTGAGCCCCAAAAAGCTCATCGCCTTGACCCGCCCCCATGCGCATATCTCTCTGAAAGACATCTCCGTCGCTACGGGTATGGGCTCCCTGAGCGGCATTGATGAGGAAACGGCGTATGGCCTCGTGACGGACTTCCGTCGCCGGGGCAAGAATACAGTCATGCAATTCGAGGATCGCAACGGGAACGGCTTCGCCACCAGCCCGTTCAGCATCTCCGATGAGGAAAATACATCGGAAAACCCGCATTTCACGGAGATCATCGGCCGGGTGCGCGGCATGACCCACTCCGAAGGGCAGCTTGCCCGGGTCATGCAGTGTTTCTCGCAAGCGCCGCTGATCATGCCCCGCGTCCTCAGTACATGCTTCCCCGGCGTGGAGTTCAGCGAGCACGGCAATTTCTCCGTTTCCGCCAAGGAACAGCAGGACGGCTCCGTCCTCGTGGACATCACGTCCGATCCGGCGTTGCCGCTCATCCTCGACATGCAGATCCGCGTTGGTACGGATGGTTCCCATAGCTTTGAACGGCTCGACATGAGCAGGCCGTAATCTTCCTTCCATAAACGAGCCTCCACGCGGCCCGGCACGAAAACCGCCTCCAGGATTTATCCGGGAGGCGGTTTTCACTGATGAAGAGGGAAAGGACGCGGACTAGCCTCCCCCTTCATGGCCGCCCCACAACGCGCGGGAGCGGTGAGCTTCGCACCCTGACTAGCCTTCTCAGGCCCCCGCGCCTTCCCTATCCCCTACTCTTTTCGTGGGGCCAGAACGTCCAGAAGAGCACGCAACAAGGCGTCACTCCGGCACAATAGACGCTATCACCCCTTTCGCCCTTCCATAATCCCCCGGCGCACCTTTGTTTTTTACCAGAAAGAGCCTTGCTTTTTCGTCTGAGATTTCCCACTATCCACTGTGCCGTGGCTGCCGCGTCGGCCCTTCGCGCCGCCGGGAACGCCCGCTTCCCCTCATCCGTCCCCGCCTGCGGACAAAGGTCATCGTCATGGACAAAAAGAAAATTTTCCTTGTGTCGCTCGGGCATCTGTCGTGCGACATAAACGGCGGCGCGTTGCCCGCCATCCTGCCCTTTTTGATCACCGCGTACGGTTTCGACTATCAGGCCGCCGCCGGGTTGATGTTCGCCTTCTCCTGCCTCTCCTCGATTATTCAACCAGCCTTCGGCTATCTGTCCGACAAGCTTTCCAAGCCGTGGTTCATTCCCGTGGGCGTCCTGCTGGCCGGGGGCGGGCTGGCTTCCATCGGCTTCCTGCACAGCTACTGGGCCATTTTCGCGGCCATTGCCCTCAGCGGCGTGGGCGCGGCCCTGTTCCATCCCGAGGGCGCGCGTTTCGCCAATAAGGTTTCCGGCGCTTCCAAGGGCACAGGCTTGAGCCTCTTTTCCATAGGCGGCAACAGCGGTTTCGTATTCGGCCCCATGCTCGCGGTAGCGGCCATCGGCGCGTTCGGTATGCCCGGCACGTCCGTTTTCGGCCTCATAGCCCTCGTCATGTCGGTCATCCTGCTCTACCAGATCTCGCACCTCTCGGGCATGAAGAAGACCGAAACCGAAAGCGCGAAAGCTGCCGGGGAAACCGAAGAGGTGAAAAACAATTGGAAGGAATTCTCCAAGCTGACGCTGGCGATCATTTCCCGGTCCGTCCTGTTTGTGGGCTGTAACACCTTCATCCCGCTCTACTGGATTCATAACTTCGGCCAGTCCAAAGCTGCCGGGGCCGCGGCTCTGACCTGCTTCTGCACGTTCGGCGTCATCAGCAACTTCATCGGCGGGATGCTCTCGGACCGTTTCGGCTACCTGCGGATCATCCGGCTCTCCTACGTGGTCCTGATCCCCTCCATCGTCCTCTTCGGCCTGGTGGACAATCTCTATGCCGCTTTCGCGCTCCTGCTGCCCCTCGGCTTTTCCTTGTACGCGCCCTTCAGCTCAATGGTCGTGCTCGGGCAGAAATATCTGGCGAAGAACATTGGTTTCGCTTCCGGCGTCACCCTCGGGCTCGCCACCAGCATGGGCGGCATCGTCGCCCCGCTCCTCGGCTGGATCGCCGACGGCTACGGCCTGCCCCGCGCCATCCAGAGCATGACCATTGTAGCCGTCATCGGCACAGTGGCCGCCTTCCTGCTTGTCTCGCTCAACAGACGCACGGACTGAGCGGAGAAAACATTTGGGAAGGGGGAGAGGGGAAACGCTCAAAAACGTTTCCCCTCTCCCCCTTCAACGGCTTTCACTTTTATCGAATCCCTGTTCGCCGCGTTCCCGGAAGCGGGCGGTTCCGGCAGAGCCGCTGCTTTTTTCGGGATTGCAAGGCTCACAGCGAAAAAGGGATCCCTATAAGCAGCTTGAGATCGCGTTCGGACTGGAAGGCGTTCCGGTATGTGCCCCAGCTCGGCTGGGCCGTACCGTTGCGGTATTCGGTGTAATGCAGCTTGACGAAAGCCCCTTCAAGCGGGCCGTCGGGTTTCACATAATTGAGATCGAAGGTGAAAGCCCATTCCTTGAGGTGCTCCGCCGTACCGTAGCCTCTGCCGTCGAAACCGAAAGCCGCGCCCGCGCCCGCCGAAAAGCCGGCTATGGGAAGCAGATCGTCGAGGGTTCGCATTGCGCCGCAATAGGCGGCCTTTTCGTTGTCGGCATTCCAGTCGGAACGGGCATCCCACCACACGTCGAACGCGCCGCTGGAGCTTCCGCTGCGGTCGGTCAGGCGGTACGCGAATTGCCCCTGGCTCTGAGGCCCGGACATGGGAGCGCGGACGTAGGTGCCCTCCAGCCGGAAAGTCCACGGCGGAACCTCGTATTTTCCGAACAGATAATGCAGCGAGGCGAGGCCGTCGAAATTGTCGTTCTCGCTTTTTCCTGAATCGTCGCTGTCGTTCATGAAATAGGCATGGTAACCCACGGTGAGGGGGCCCGCGCCGCATCCCGTTCGGTAGCTGCTTTTGAAATGCGCGTTTTGCAGGTGATCTTTGGATGCGCCGCATCCAAGTTCAAGCGTCAGTCCGCTTTCGAAGGCGTACCGTACCCCGGCGCTCCACAGCCACGGTACGGACGTTTCGCCGTCGTTCTTGCGGAAACGGTTCATGTTGACGAACCACGGGGATTTGTATTCGTCGGCCCACGCCGCCGCCAGCGACAGCCGCCCAAAGTCGGCCCCGGCGTTCACGCCCCTGTAGGTGCCCGGCATGATGGACCAGTTGACCCCAAGCACGCCCGGCCCCGTGGGCTGGAACCATCCCGCCTTGGCCCATGCGGGACCGGCCTTGGCCTTGAGCGCGGCCTTGTACACGGATACGCCGTCGTCGGTGCGGCGCTTGCTCCAGTCGGGGTGCCACGGATCGCCCCACGGCTCGAAGCCCATTTCGTGATCCACCGCTCCCTTGTTCATGAGATCGTGCGAGCCGAACACGCCGAAATCGAATCCGAGCCAGCCGCCCGCGAATCCGGAGACAAAATCCGCGTTCGCTTGCACCGAGGCGTGATTGAGGTTCGTCCCGTACCGGCCTTTGTCTACGTCGTAACGCCTGCGGTCGCGCCGGAAGAAATACAGGCCGCCCGAAACCTCCGCTTCATCGAAAAAGCGCGTCCCGGTGCGGAAGGCTTCCCGCGAGTCCAGCCCTTGCGTTTCAGGCGCGAGATCTTCGTTCGCCGCAGCGGGAACACCGGTCAGGACAGCCAGCAGTGTGTACGCAACCGCGACAATGCAGAGGCGCAGACGCGTCATGACTCCGGCAACAAGCGTTCCGATTTCCCGGCCAGCCGAAAAAGCAGGCAGACGGGGCACCCGGACGGAAAGGCATGATGGGGCGCGCCCGGTCAGCCGAAACAAAAACTTCAAGAAAAACTTGAGAGATAGCGCCCCCCGCCCAAAGGGGTTTGCGAGGGGAGAGCCGGATTGCCCCCCCCACGTTGGGTCCGCCCGCAGGATGTCCCCTCGAGAAACACGTTGCTTCAGGCCGACCTTACGCACCGTTGCCGCCGTTCCTCTTTTGGATGAACTGGAGGCAATCGGAAGGCAGGAGCGACTTGCTGTACAGGTAACCTTGGAACACGTCGCAGCCGAGTTCGCGGAGGAGTGCGGCCTGTTCCTCATTCTCGACGAACTCCGCCACACTGAGCATGTTCCGCGCCCGGCAGAGGCGGGTGATCGAAGCCACGATATCCGAACAGATCGAGTTCGTGACCACTTCCCGGCTGATCGCGCCGTCGATCTTGACCACGCTGACGGGGAATTGCTTCAAATACTTGAGGGAACTGTGCCCCATGCCGAAATCGTCGATGGCCACGGGGAACCCCGCGTCGTAGACACGGGAGAGGATATGGCTTTCCGGCTTATCGGAATCCAGCGCGCTCGACTCCGTAACTTCCACTTCCATCAAAGAGGGCGGCAAATCGTAACGGGCCGCGATGTCAAGAAGCTGCTTCGGGAAGGAACGCTCCAGCTGGAGGGCCGAAACGTTGACCGCCATCGTGAGATCCGTGATTCCTGCGTCGAGCCAGCTCTTGCGCACCTGACAGGCCGTCTCGAAGACCCACAGCCCGATGGGCCGGATGAGCCCGGAATCCTCGGCCAGCGCCACGGTAATGGGAGCCGGGATCAGCCCATAGGACGGGTGCTTCCAGCGGATAAGCGATTCCACGCCCACAACCCTGCCGGTTCGGGAACAGATCTGCGGCTGAAATTCGAGGAACAGCCCTTCGCCATGCCGGTAGTCGTACTCAAGATCCGTAATCAAGCTCCGGGCAAGGGACCCCGCATCGTCGTTGTGGTCAAGGCAGCGCCGGGAAGAGTCCGCTGTGGCGCAGGAGCGGCGGAGCAGGCTCCTAAAGGCATCGTTGATTTGTTTTACCTTGATTTTATTGGCTATAAGGACAAACGGCGCATAGATGAGCACGCCCACCACGAGATTCGCCAGCTGCAACGCCGAACCGCTCAGAGAACCCGTGGACAGGTAGCCGTTGAGCAGGATGGGGGTGGTCCACTCCGTCGCCACGTTGGTCCCCGGGACCAGCCCCGTAGCGACCGCGACGTAGCTGATCGCCGCCAGCAGGACCGGCGTGAGCAGAAAAGGGATCAGCATAAGCGGATTGAGCACGATAGGCAGGCCGAACAGCAGTACTTCGTTGATATTGAACAGGCCCGGCACAAGCGAAAAAATCCCGATTTTACGGCTGGCCTGCGTCTTGCCGAACAGGATCAGCGCTCCGGCAAGGCTGATGCCTGTCCCGGCCCCGCCCATGAATACGAAGGTATCCATGAACGTCTTGGTCATAATGTGCGGCAGGGGCTCCCCGGCCGCCGCCGCCACTTCGTTGGCGAGCATCGCCGCGCCGTAGATGTCGTGGGTGATCGGATCAAGGACGTTGGCCCCGTGGATGCCCGCGAACCAAAGGACATGGAGCGAAAGGATATACAACATGCCCCGCCCGAGCCCTTCCCCGATGGCGTCAAAAGGCATCCGGATGCTCCGATACAACGCCTCATGCAGAGACATGCCCACAAATGTCTGCATGGCCGCGCCAAGGGCCGCGAACACGAGCACGGTCAACATGCCGGGGATGAAGGCGTTGAAGGCCTGCGGGATGGCGATATCGGGAGTCCCCCCCGGCAAATGCAGGTGCAGCCGTTTGATGGAAAAGAAATACAGGAACAGCCGGGTGGCGAACACGCCGACGAGGATCGCCACAAACAGCCCGGCGACGCCGAGCCAACGCCGGTTGAGCGCGTCCCCGTCCTGCTGGAGCAGGCAGAAGAACGCCGTAAAGGCCACAAGACCCGCGATGACCGGATTGGCACGCAGGACCGGATTGTCATGGTTGAACTGGTCCGCCAGATGGTGGCCGATGGAGAAAACCATGATGAGGGACATCACGGAAAAGGTGGCGTCTTTCAGGATTTGCCCAAACATCCGCCACTCGGGGCCGAACTGCCGGAACATGAATTCCTTGTAGGCATCCAACGGGAAACTGATCAGCAGCTCGGCAAGAGAGCCGAGGAACATGAGCGGCAGGGTGACGATGAGCGCGGATCGGATCGCCGCCAGCGTGGACCAGCCGGAAACGGCTTCCGCCAACGGCAGCAAAAATTGTTCAATGACGTTGTTTATTTTTCGTAACTGAGATGTCATGCTTCCTCCCGTACGCGCTCCTCAGCCGGAGCGGGATCGAAGATGGCAGAGGGATGCGTACGGATTCGGTTCGTTGCCGGAAAAGAAAGGGAACCAGGCGGTATGCTTCCTCATCTTCATGAGTATTAGGATGTCACAATGCCCCCCTCCCGGCAAGCGAGAGCCGCTCGGATATACCGGTCCCGAGGCGAAAGGCGTGGGGCGGCCGTCTCCCTGGACAACGGATCGCCAGATCTGTCCACCGGATAAACTTCATCATGATCAGCGAAAAAAATGGGGGCGGCCTTGCCGATACCACGCGGAGGGAAGCCTGCCGCAGGAATGCCCGTATCCCTCAGCCTATAGAGGCTGCGCCTCCTTTTCCTTTTTGCGGCACTGCATTATACTCAAAAAAGCCGTGGCATTTCGGCACCGGCGCATCCCGGACGCAAAGCGTCCGCACACGGAGAAACGACGTGCCATCTGTATTGATAGTCGAAGATCACGCCCTGTTCCGCAGCGGCCTGAAACAGCTCATCGGCATCGAGCCCGGCCTGACGGTCGCGGGCGAGGCGGGGGACGGGCTCGCAGGCATCCGGCTCGCGCAGTCGCTCCGGCCCGATCTCATCCTACTGGATATTTCCATGCCCGAACTCAGCGGCGTGGAGGCCATACCCCGTATCAGGGAGGTTGCGCCGGGAGCGCGCATCCTTATCGTTTCCATGCACGCCACAGCCGGGCATGTACGCGCGGCCCTGAAAGCCGGAGCCGACGGCTACCTGCTCAAAACGGCGGACGAGGACGAGTTCCTCGTCGCCATCCGGGCCCTGCTCAAGGGAAGGAAGTACATCAGCACTGAGCTCACCGGGTCCATGATTATTTCATACGTGGACGGCAACGCCGAAGCCGCCTCGAAAGCCGACTCCCTGACGCCAAAGGAAAAAATGGTGCTGAAACTCATTGCCGAGGGCAACAGCAACAAAGACATCGCCGCCAAGCTGAACCTGTCGGTCAAGACCATCGACACCCACCGCACCAGCTTTATGAAAAAGCTTGATCTGCATAATGTCCGCGAAGTTACGCGCTTCGCCATGCAGAACGGGCTTGTAGGTGACGGCATTGACTAAGCGACTCCGCCGCGCCGCCCCGCGCCTTTCGGCGGCCTCTCCGTTCCCGCCCGGAACGGGACGCCCCGTCCGCACGGGCCATGCATACCTGACGGCCTTCTTGTCCGCGGCCCTGCTGCTTCTCGCCCTGTACGCGGCTCCGGCCTCCGCCTCTCCGGAAGACAACAGCCTCATTGTGGCGCTGGAACGTTTTCCGCCCGGTTTCAACCCCGCCGTAGCCAGCGGCAGCCTGACCAGCCAAATCGGGGCGCAGCTGTTCGCCGGGCTGGTCCGTACCGGAAAGGACGGCCCCATACCCTATCTCGCGGAGTCATGGGAAATCGATTCCCAAGCCAAACGGTTCCGGTTTCATCTCCGCAAAGGCGCGACCTTTCATGACGGCACCCCGATCACGGCCAATGACGTGGCCTTTTCCATCCGGGCGGCGCAACGGCACCATCCTTTCCGCTCCATGCTCGAAGCCGTGGACAAGGTCGTCCCGGTAGACGACCTGACGCTCGATCTGGAGACGTCCATCCCGCAGCCCGCCCTGCTCAAGTGCTTCATCCCCGCGCTGGTCCCTGTCCTGCCCGCCCACATCTATGGGGACGGCACGCCCATCGACACCCACCCCGCCAACCTGCGGGCCGTAGGCTCCGGCCCGTTCCGCCTTGCCTCGCTGGAAAAAGGGAAAACCATCGTCCTCGAACGTTACAAAGGCTTTTTCCTCCCCGGCAAGCCGCGCCTCGACCGGATCACCTTCCGCGTCTATTGGGACCAAAACGAAATCCCTCTTGCGATCATGCAGGGCGAGGCCGATCTCTACGCCTTCTCTTCCCTGTCGGATGAAGAGCGCATCTTCCGCTCCAATCCGGCCATTGAAGTCACCCGGGACGAGTTCTCCCTGCTCCATCCCTTCGCCCTGCTGACCTTCAACGTGCGCAACCCGATTTTCCGCTCGCCCGAAGTCCGCAAGGCCCTCGCCATGAGCATCGACAATAAGGCGCTGGCTCAAGCCGTGCCCGGCGGGGTCCGGCCCATGTACGGCCCCATCCCGCCCGGCTCGGAGTGGCATTCGCCCGTATCCACGCCCTACGATCCCGATGAGGCCAACCGTATCCTCGACCGCGCGGGGTATCCGCGTAACGAAAACGGCATCCGCTTTACCGTGGAAATCGATTATGAGCCTTCCGCCCAGTTTTCGCTGTCCATCCTCAAATACTTGCAAAGCCAGTTCATCCGGACCATCGGCGTCTATTTCCGGATACGCACGGCGGAAGACCCGGGTTCATGGGCGGACCGCGTCACAAGCGGCGCGTTCGACGTGACGATGGACGAGCTGTACGGCTGGCACGACCCCGCCATCGGCATTGAGCGCATCTACGCGACCAACACGGCGGCGATCCTGTGGTCCAACATGAGCCATTACAGCAACCCCGAAGTGGATGCCCTCTTCCGCTCCGCCTCAGCCGAAAAGGACCCGGAAGGGCGCAAGGCGCTGTACGCCGCGCTTCAGGAGCGCCTTTCCCGCGAGCACGTCGCCCTCTGGCTCTGCACCATCCCCTACGCCACGATCCGCAACCGCAACGTCCTGCACGTCGCGGATCAGCCTTTCGGCGTCCTTTCACCGCTGGACGAAGCCTGTTGGAAACGCCCATGAGCATCATGGACAAGAGCATCGCCTCCCGCATCGCCCTGCTGCTCGGGCTGTTCTGCCTCGTGCTGTGCGCGTTCCTCATTTCGCTGCTCCAGCTCCTCAAGATGCTGTCCGAAGAGGCGGACGAAACCGTCAACGTCGCTTTGCCCAACATGGCCATCGCTTCCTACATCAGCAAGGAGAGCGAGTGGGCGAAGGGCATCCTCCACGACAGCATCTTGTGCCGCGACCGTTTCGTCCACCTCGGAGTCGTGCAGGAAATCGAGGCCCGGCGTTTTCCCGAAAACGTGCTGGAAAGCCTCGAAGCGCTTGCCGTCGATCCTGGGGTCAAGGAAAAGATAAAGAACAACTTGAATGAATTGAACGGAATCCTTGCGGGCACGAACCAGGCCGTCGCCCAACGCATCGACAACCTGCGCAACACGGAACGGCTCGTAAAGCGTATCCGCACCCTCAACGCGGACTTGCCGCAGCTTGAGCGGGAGCTGTACGCCTCGGGCATGAAGCCGGGCGATCCGGGCTTCAACGTCTGGAAGACCGCCTACTCCGACGTGCTCACCGCCATGCTCCTGCTGTCCATGCACCATGACCGGCCCTATTCCCTGCGCCTCAAAAGCGAAATCCGCACCGACGTCAAACGGCTGCTGCGCTCGGCGGAGGCCAGCCCCTTTTCCGGGCGTCTGAAAAAACTCTCCAGCGATGCGGCCACTATGGCCCTCGCGGAAGACGGCCTTCTTGCTCTGTATGAGGAATACACGGCGCTGGAAAGCACACTGGATGCCCTCAAGATCACCCATCAATATACCTCAAACAGCCTCATCGAGTCGGCCAACGCCGTTTCCCAGCAGTCATGGACGAGCATTCAGGCATCCAAAAAGACGCTCGCGGAGCGCTACGCTGTCATCGTAGCCACTGTGGGGGTGACCTTCTTCCTTGCCGTGTTCCTCGCGCTGTTTATCTACCGCTCCATCGTCCGCAACGTGGTGGACCCCATCAAGCGGCTGAACAATTGCATGCTTGACCGGGTGAACCGTATCCCGACGCCATTCCCCGAATCCGTGCGCTACGAGCTGGCGGAAATGACCTCATCGGTACGGTACTTCACATCGGAGATCGAGAAGCACGAACAGGAACTGCTCCACTCCCACGAAAATCTGGAAAAACAGGTTGCCGAACGCACGTGCGAACTCAAGGCGCTTTCCGAAAAGTTGCTCATGGCGCAGGAGAGCGAACGGTTCAAGCTCGCCTCCGAGCTGCACGACAACATCGGGGCCACGCTCGGCGCGATCAAGTTCGGCATGGAGCGTTCCCTTCGCTCCATCCGTTCCCTGCCCGAGCACGAACTCCAGCCGGACATCTGCGACACGCTTTCGACCTCGGTTTCATTGGTCAAGAAACTGGCGACCCATCTCCGCCGCATCCAGAACGAGCTTCGTCCGCCTCAGCTTGAGCTTGGGCTTGAGGCCACCATCGCGGATTTCTGCGAAGAGTATGAGCGCGTTTTCGCGCATATGCCGATTGAGCTTTCCATTGCGCTCGACGAGGAGAAACTGCCGCCGAATCTGCCCATCGTGATCTTCCGCATCATTCAGGAAGCCCTCAGCAACATCGTCAAGCACAGCGGGGCGACCCGCGCCTCCGTTTCCCTCGGCATGGACGGCGACGCCCTCCGGCTCGTCATCAGTGATGACGGAAAGGGCTTTTCGGTCGCGGAAAAGCTCGCCGACGTGAGCGTGAAGTCCGGCCTTGGCCTCAAGAGCCTCCGCGAGCGTGCACAGCTCAGTTCCGGTGTCTTAACCATCGGATCGGAGCTTGGCAGGGGGACCATCATCGCCGTTGTTTGGGACGCTGCCGCGTTGCGCGGGTAGATGCCTCCGGCGGCAAGGGCTGCCGCCCTTGACCCGCCCGGGGGGAATGATTCCCCCCGGACCCCCTCAGGGCGCTCTTGATCCGGCAAAGGCCGGTCGCTTCGCTCTCCGGCCTTTGCCGGATCAAGAGCGCTCCAATTGCGTCAGATGTGCTGGTTGTACGGAGGAGGGATGATACTTCAATTAACGGTTGAAGGATTCCTTTCATTGCCACGACAAGTTTTTTCAGTTCCGTCAGCCATAACATAAACGCCCGGATGCAAGGGGGAGAATGCATCCGGGCGTTTATGTTATGGGGAATTTCCGTATTTTCTTGGCAAAAGATTCTATTTAATTGTAATAATTTGAAAAAAAAACGACTGTTGTCAGGAGTTCAATAAAAAAGATTGAGGAGGTTCGGGGAGGGGGAAGATGATCTTTTTAAAGGGTCACCTTCCCCCTCCCCCGGTTCACTTTTTCAGGCCGTAACCTGAGCTTCGTTCCCTGCTTCGACTTCAAGCTGACCGGAACGGAGCGCGCGTCCCTTGCGGTAGATGACGATGGCGACGCAGCACCCGAGAAGGCTGATGCCGGCGAGGAAGTAGAAGATGACCGAGTAGCCCTGATTGCCGTACACGTCGAGCCAGTGGCCGAACAGGGGGGGGAACAGGCCGTCAGGCAGATAGCCGAGGAGACTGATGACGCTGACCGCGATGCCGGTGTACTGGGGCGGGATGCTGACTTCTTCCATGCAGGCGAACATGGTCGTGTAGATGACGAGGCCGAAGAAGCTGAACATCATGGTGAGCAGGATGATCACGGCGTTGGACGTGCCCTTGGGCAGGGAGAGGATGACGAACAGCATCCCGATGATGACCACGAAGCAGATGGCGAGAATCTTTGCGGCCGAGCCCATCTTGTCGGAAATATAGCCGCTGAAGGGTCCGGTCAGGACGCGCAGGCCAAAGGCGCGGATGGTCCCGAGCACGGCGCCGAAGGCGATGGACGCGCCGAGGACGTTGGTGGTGTAGGGGGTCATGTAGGTGATGCCGATGTACATGCCGTAGCCGCAGAAGATCAGGACGACCATCATCCACACGGCGGGAAGCTTCATGACAGTAAGCGCGCTCTTGAAGGGGTTCTCCTTCGGTGCGGGGACATTGTTGTTGTACGGGGTCTTGTCTTCCACGAAGAAGCCGACGGCGACGGCGGCGACGGCGCAGAAGGCGGACTGCCCGAGGAGCATGAGGTGGAAGCCTTCGATGTTGCTCGAACCATTGGAGTAAATCCAGGCACCCACGAATCCGATAATGGAAGAGAAGATGCCGGTGGTGCCGTAGAAGGTGCCGAACATGCGGCCCTGTTCCTCACTGCTGCCGGTGTCGCGGATGGCCTTGATCAGCGTAGGCCACTGAACCGTGTTCGCGGCAATGGCGAGCAACGCCCAGATGAGCTGTGCCGCGCCGTAGGAAGTATGGAAGGCAAAGTAGGCGTTCAGGCCGCACATCATGATCAACGAAAGGAGCAGGAGCTTCTTTGGAGACCCGCGGTCCGCGAGCACCCCGCCGGGGATATAGAGAGCCATGCTGACCGCGGTAAAGATGGTCATGAGCAGGCCGAGTTCGTTGTTGCTGGCTTGGGTGGCTTCGCGGAACACGTCGTAAAACTTGATCTGCACATACGGCAGAGCCATGGACGACGAGAAGGTGATGCCGAGCGCGAACAGGCGCATGTACTTGAGGAAATTCGACATGATGGGCTCCTGAATGGGTTAGGCGCGGTATACGGTCTTGCCGCCGACGACGGTCTGCACAACCTGCACGTCCAGCAGGTCGTCAGGGGCCGTTTCCAGCGGATTTTGGGACAGGATGACGAGGTCGGCGAGGTAGCCTTCGCGGATACTCCCCTTCACCGTTTCACCAAACATCGAATGCGCGGCGTTTACGGTCCATGCACGCAGGGCGTCGTAAACGGAAACACGCTGATCTTCGCCGAGGATCTTCCCGCTCTTGGTGCGGCGGGCGGTCGCGGCGTACATGCTGAGGATGGGATCAAGGGGCGTCACCGGGAGGTCGGTGTGGAGGCAGAACGGCATATTCCGCTTCTTGGCGCTGGCGACCGGGTCCATGCGCAACGCGCGTTCGCCGATGAATCTGTCACGGTGCAGGTCGCCCCACACATGCACATGCCCGATAAAGAAGTTGGCGATGATGCCGAGCTTCGCCATGCGGTCGAGCTGTTCCTCGGACGCCATCTGGCAATGGATGAGCATGTGCCGGGCGTCCGGGCGGGGATAGGCCGCCTGCGCCTTCTCTATGGCGTTGATGGCTTCCTCGATGGCGTTGTCGCCGTTGGTATGGATGGCGATTTGGCATCCGCCCCGGTGGTATCGCTCCACGCGGGCCTGCAAATCTTCCGGGGTATGGTGAAGGAGCCCCTTTTCGTCGGTGCCGAGGTAGGGTTCCTTGACGCTGGCGGTGCGGCCCTGAATCGAGCCGTCGAGCAGCAGCTTGATGGAGCCGAGTTGAAGGCTTTCCGAACCGAACCCGGTCACCAGACCGCCTTCCATAAAGGGGATGTACCCGTAATCCATGATCACGAGGTAGAAGCGCAGATTGAGGCCGCCTTCCTTTTCCAGCTCATGGAAAGCCTGGAGGAGCTGCCACTGGTTGCCCATGTAGCCGATGGAGCCGTCCCCGATGCTGCATACGCCCTTGGCGTTGGCGGCGGCGATGCCCTTACGGAATGCGCCCTTGTATTCTTCGACGGTGTACTTGGGGATGACGCTCAGGGCGAGATTGTACGCCTGCCCGATGAGCAGGCCGCTCGGGAGGCCGTCCGCGCCGAGGTGGATTTCGCCCTGCCCGCCTGCGGGGATCGGCGTATCCGCATTGATGTTGCAGATTTCCAGCGCCTTCGAGTTGACATAGGCGAGGTGCCCGCTGCCGTGCATGACGAAGACTGGATGGTCGGCACAGGCTGCGTCGATGTCCGCGCGCTCCAGGTGCCGCATCTCGGCGACCATGCTGTCGTTATAACCGTACCCGATGACCCATTCGCCCGCCTTCTTGGTCTTGGCGTTCTCGCGGATCATGTCCTGAAGCTCGGCGATGTTCTTGATATGGTAGCAGGTGAACTGGAGAAATTCGCATTCCGCCCAGTCGGTGACGTGCGCGTGGGATTCGATGAAGCCGGGGATGAGGGTCTTGCCCTCAAGGTCAACGCGTTCGGTGTCGTCCGTAATCTGGCGGAACACGTCGTCACGGTTCCCGATTGCGGCGATCCTGTCGCCGATGGTGTATACGGCCTCAACCGTATGCCCTTCAGCCTGCATGGTCAGGATCGTTCCGTTGTAGAATACCTTTCTGTCCATTGCTCGCTCCTCGTGGCGTGCCCGGAACGGCACGTTCTTTTTTCCACATGGTGACGTTCTACCGGAGCGGCGGCATGGAAGGTATCGGGGGTTTTCCTGAAAGCGGCCCGGAAAATCCCCTAGGCGTGAGGGGTAGAAATACGTTCAGCATTCCTCAAACGGCACTTCAGCTGCAACGGGAGTTCCATACCGTAGGCGTTTGGAGGCGTTATTCGGTCCATAAAGACACTCATTCAGGCTATCAGGGACGAGGAATCCTCAATTTGAGTCTTCCGCATGGGAACGCTTTGTCTTGCTGTTTTTCTATATTATTATATCTATTTGAAATTAAACGGAATATATTTCAAAGAAGCGTATCCTGCGCCGCTCCTGATTAAACATTTTTTTCACAATTTATCATCCAGCTTATGGAAGCCCCCCCCACTTTTGCTAGGGTGCGGACAAGGGCGAGCCCCCGGAATCCGGGCGGCCTGCCATGCGCCAATCAAAAAGACGCGGCGTATCCTTTATTGCATACAAGTCTTTCTGATTGCAGCATGATATGTATTTTTTCCAAAAATGGGGTAACGTGTCCCGTACGGTTTCCGGCCGACAACATCCAACGATGAGGAGAAACATCATGCGTAGGTTTCCAGCGTTCCGTCTTTGTGCCGCCGTGTTGCTGAGCCTGTGTTGCGCCCCGCTTGTCCATGCGGGAACATATCCGGATCACCCGATCAAGATGCTGACGATGACCAAGCCGGGAGCACAAATCGATTTGCTGACCAGAGCCGTGGCCGAAAAACTAAAGGCCAGCCTCGGGCAACCCGTGCTGGTCAGCAATGTCCCCGGCGGCTCGCACGGCAGCGTCATGGCCACCGAGCTGGCGTCCTCCCCGGCGGACGGCTACACGCTTGGCGTTTCCGCGACCGCGGCGTTCACCTATTCCCCCCACTTCGTCCGCACCAAGTACGGGCTCGGGGATTTTCAGTTCCTCACCCTGCTCGGGCTGAACCAGAGCGGGATCATCTGCCTTCCTGATCGCCCTTGGAAGACGCTGAAGGAGGCCTTCACTTGGGCCAAGAAGGAAGGCAAGGGCCTCACGTATATGTTCCAAGGCTCGGATGACCGCGACGCCATGAAGCGCATCGCCGAGCAGGAAGGCGTCAAGCTGTCGCTCATGCCCAGTTCCGGCGGGCCTTCCGTCATTTCGGCGGTCATGGGCGGGCATGCCGATCTGGGGCATACAGGCGCGATCCTGTTCGATTACGTGCAGAGCGGGAAGATCCGCTGTCTGGCGGCGTCCACGCCGGTTCGCCTTACCGAGCTTCCCGATATTCCCACGCTGCGCGAACAGGGATGGGACGAGTCCATCGAGATGTACGTGGTCTTCGCTGCGCCCAAGGGGCTCCCCGACGAGGTGCTGCAACGCCTGAAGGCCGCGCTGGACGACTTGAAGCGGGACAAGGCGTTTTCCGAATTCGCCGTCGAAAAGCTGCGTATGCGGCCCGTGGAGTTCGGCATGGCCCACGCCGCCCAGTACATGGAAGGAGCCTCCAAGCGGTACGCGGCACAGGCCGCCCTCTGACGACTTCAAAACGCGGGCGATCCGGACGGACGCCCGCGCCCGGAAACGGGTTTCCCACGCGGTTCGGGGCGGCTCCGCTCGGGGAACAGATGCTCGTTTGATGCAAACCCGCCCCGGATCGCTTGCAGCGGGACGCGGCTGCCCCCGGCGTGCGCCCCATTTTCACAGGAGCCTCCTATGACCGAATTGCAGAGGGATACGTTGGCCTATGGCGTCGTCGCGGCGGCGAGCGCCTATCTCCTCATCTGGATCATCCCCGCCTATACGCCGGAATATCCGGGGTACGGCGTCCCCGCTTCCCTGCTCCCCGACATTGCTGCCGGGTTCATGCTGGCGCTGTCCCTGCTCGGGCTGGGGCGGGCCGCCCTCTCGTGGCGGAAGGCCGAAAAATCCGGCGGGGACGGGCAAACAGCTGTCCGGTGGCGGCACCTGGCCTGCTTCCTGATCCCGTGCGCGCTGCTGATGCCCGCCATGTCGCTGTTCGGCTTCCTGCCCGCCGGTATCGCGTTCATGGTCGTCATCCAGATAGGCTGTGGGCAGCGGCGGTGGTTCCCCATGACGCTCGTCTCCGTCGCCCCCGTGCTTCTCGTGTATGCGATCATGCGTTTCGGGCTTGGCGTCCCCATGCCCTGACCTCCTTCCTCAAAGGATCAAGACTATGCTGGATATGATTCTTGCCGGGCTCTCCGAGGCCTTGCAGCTCGCCAACCTGCTGTTCGTGCTGCTCGGCGTCATCGCGGGCATGATCGCGGGGGCCATCCCGGGCGTCAACGGCCCCATGGCCATTGCCCTGTGCATCCCCCTTTCCTATTATATGTCCCCAGTGGCGGCCATCGGCTTCCTCGTCGGACTCAACAAGGGCGCATTCTTCGGCGGCTCCATTTCCGGCGTGCTGCTGAATACGCCGGGCACCCCGGAATCCGCGGCGACCACATGGGACGGCTATCCTCTGGCGAAGCAGGGCAAAGGCGAAAAGGCTCTCCGGATGGCGCTGTACGCCTCAGTGACGGGCGACGCCTTCGCGACGCTGGTACTCATCCTCGTGGCCGCACCTCTGGCGGCCGTGGCACTCTATATGGGGCCGCCGGAAATTTTCGCACTCATCTGCATGGCCATGACCATCATTGCGGGGCTGGGCACCCGTTCCCTGCTCAGGGGCTTCATCGCGGCCGCCCTTGGCGTGCTGATCGGGACAGTGGGCATCGAGCCCGTCTCGGCCCTGCCCCGCCTGACCTTCGACATCGTCCCGCTTGAGAGGGGTATCTCCCTGATCCCCGTGGGCATCGGGATGCTGGCCTTTTCGGAAATCATCATCCAGCTTGAGCAGCAGCTCGGCCGCAAGGAAGCCCGCGAGGTGATCACCTTTTCCTCCAAGCCCGAGGATCGCTTCATCACGCTGAAGGAATACGTGGAGTGCCTCAAGACGCTCATCCGGTCTTCCATCGCCGGGACCGTCGTGGGCGCGCTGCCGGGGCTCGGCGCGCCGGTCGCCTCCTTTTTCGCCTACGATCAGGCCGTGAAGCACTCAAAGGAGCCCGAAACCTTCGGCAAGGGCAGGCTTGAGGGCATCGCTGCTTCCGAATCCGCCAACAGTGCGGTGGTCGCGTCCAGCCTCATCCCGCTCTTCACCCTCGGCATCCCCGGCAACATGGCGGCGGCGCTGCTCATCGGCGCGTTCGTCGTCCACGGCATGATCCCCGGCCCGCTCATGTTTGAGCAGAACGCCCAGTTCATCTACGCCATCTACGGGAGCCTGATCATCGCCAACCTGTTCCTGCTCGGTGTGGGGCGGCTCGGCCTGCGCCTGTTCTGCAAGGTGGTGCAGATTCCCTCGGTCATCCTATACCCGATCATTATCTTCACATGCGTGATGGGGGCCTATCTCGCCCAATACGCCGTCTTCGACGTGACGCTGATGCTCTGTTTCTCGCTGCTGGCCTATTTCATGCGCAAGTTCGACTATTCCTTCATCTGCCTGATCATCGGCTTCATCCTCGCCCCGATCTGGGAAACCTCGCTCCAACAGGTAATCATCGCCTCGGAGCAGGATCCGTACATGTTCCTGACGAGGCCGGTGGCGGTCGTCCTGATGCTCATGACCTTTTTCATCATCGTGAAGTCGGTGCTGGCTGCGGGCAGGAAAAAGTAACGCCGCCCTAAAAACTATTCCCTGACTGATAGAACAGAGGACGGTATGCCCGTATCTTATCTTCTAGATGGATACCACATTCAGAGATTGTCTTCAGGAGAACCACTATGGCCAATATTGCAGCCAGCCGGATGCACCCTTTCCATCCGAAACAGTTGTCAGACATCGAAATGCAGGTCGTCACATGCGATCTCCTGATCATCGGCGGCGGCAACGCCGGGTGTTTCGTGGCGACGGAAGCGGCGAAGCTTGATCCCTCGCTCAAGGTCGTGATCATGGAAAAGGCGGAGATCATGCGTTCCGGCGCCTGTTCCGCAGGCATGGACGCCATCAACACGTACATCCCCAAAGGGAAGACGCCTGAAGATCTGGTCCGGTGGAGCCGCGCGCAGGTGGGCGGCGGGCCGCTCCGCGAGGATCTCGCACTTTCCAATGCCGAGGAGCTGAACGAGTCCGTGGAAGACCTCGAACGCTGGGGCCTGCCCATCCTGCGGGACGGGGACGGGAACGTGCGCTACCGCGGCAAATGGGACATTTCCATCCACGGCGAGCAGCTCAAGCCAATCATGGCGGAAAAGGCTCTCGAGAGCGGGGCCGACGTGTACAACCGCGTCGCGGGCACCGGGCTGCTCATGCACAAGGGCCGCTGCGTCGGGGCGATGGGCCTCGGCGTCCGCGACGGGAAATTCTACGTGTTCCGGGCGAAGGCCACGGTCATGGCCACAGGCGGCGCGGGCACGCTGTACAAGTCCTATACGGCGGATTCCACGGACAGCGGCGCCCAGATATGGATGTGCCCCTACTGCGTGGGATCCGGGTACGCCATGGGCTTCCGGCAGGGCGCGGAGCTGACGAGCCTAGAACAGCGCTGGGTCGCCACCCGGACGAAGGATTTCTGCGGGCCGGTCGATACCATCTCCGTGGGCTACGGCGCGCCGATCGTCAACGCCAAAGGCGAACGGGTCATGAGCCGCTATGCCGCGCTCGGCGGCGACGCCGCGCCGCGCTACATCCGGGCCAACGCGCCCATGGAGGAGTGGCTTGCCGGGCGCGGGCCGTGCTACTGCGACACCACGCACCTGACCCCGGAAACCAGCAAGGCCATGATGGAGGACTACCTCAACGAGCGGCCTTCCTTCGTGCTGTTCCTCGCCAGCCGGGGGCAGGACGTCACCAAGGAGCCCATCGAGATTTATGGCTCCGATCCCTACATCCTCGGCGGGCACACCGGAGGCGGGTTCTGGGTGGACATGCGACGCATGACGACCGTGCCCGGCCTGTTCGCCGCCGGGGAGACGGCTGGCGGCAATCCCAACAAATTCGTCGGGGGCTGCTGCGCCGAGGGCAAGCTCGCCGCGCGTGGGGCCGTGGCCTACATGGAGGGTCTGGATCTACCGTCCCTTGATGAGGCCCAGGTTAAGGGGGAAATGGAACGAGTATACGCCCCGCTGCTTTCCCGTGACGAGGAGGGCATCCGCCCCGTCGAAATGAAGGAACGCCTGCAACGCCTGATGGATGAGTACGCGGGCGGCATCAGCCAGTTTTACCGCACCAACGAGGAACGCCTCGACTACGCCCTGCGCCATATCGCGGTACTGCAATCGCAGTTCCGCTATCTCCGCGCCACGGACAGCCACGAACTGATGCAGGCGATGGAAACCATCGATCGTGTGGACGTGGCCGAAGCCGTGGTGCACCACCTCAAGGCCCGCAAGGAAACCCGTTGGGCTGGCTGGCAGACGCGCTCCGACTACCCCGAGCGCGACGACGCGCACTTCGACTGCTTCATCGAAAGCCGCAGGGACCCGGCGACGGGCGAAGTGTCCACGTTTACCCGCCCGTATGAACAGATCATCCCCGGCGATCGCCATACCGCTTGATGTTACTGAGAAAAACGAAGCAGAGGTTTACCATGCCACCTAAAGTTGATACACGGAAATGCACCGGATGCGCCGGGAGCGCGGAATCCTGCTGCGAGCGGGCCTGCCCCGGCGATCTCATGGCGGTTTCCCCTGAAAACGGCAAGGCTTACTGCCGCGCGACGAATGAGTGCTGGGACTGCATGTCCTGCGTCAAGGCCTGCCCCTGCGGGGCTCTGGAAACCCGGATTCCCTATCAGTTAGGCTACTACAAGGCCACACTGCGGCCGATCATGGGGAAAGACTGCATCACTTGGAAGTGCCGGGATATTCACGGTCGGGAGTCCGTATACAAATACGTCAACCGGCTCCGCTAGCCAGGACGCGCTCTCGTCAACGCGGCCCGTCCGTCATACGCGGAGGGGCCGCGTTGTTTTGGGGGTGTAATGGAAAATCTTTGGTATTTGCAGGATCGGGATTTTTTTGCCGGGTTGGAAGAACAGCGGCAGCGCTTCTTACAACGCGCCATCCGCAAGACACTTCCCAAAAACGATATCGTCTTCTTTGAAGGCGACACAGGCGACTCCTGTTTTTATGTCGCTTCCGGGCTTGTCCGTATTTTCAGCATTACAGATTCGGGCAAGGAATCCATCTTCTTTTTACGCCGCCCCGGAGAACTGTTCGGCCTCTCGGAAGTGTTGAACGCCTTCCCCCGCCGGGCCAACGCGCAAACGCTGATGCCCACGGAACTCTACGCGATGCCGAGCGTGGAATTCGATTCCCTGCTCGCAGAAGACTACGTGCTGGCCCGCCGTGTGATCACCATGCTGGGCAGCCGGGTCCGCTATCTTGGCGACAGGCTCAGCAATCTCGCCACGGGGAGCGTCATGAGCCGCCTCATCAAACTGCTGATCTCGCTTGTGTACGACCTGCTGCCCGATGCCGAGGCATGGGCTAAGCCCGTCGCACTCCCGGTCCGCATCTCCCAGGAACAGCTCGCCTCCATGACCGGCTCAACGCAGCCCACAGTCAGCGACCTACTCCAGAAGTTGCACAAAGCGGGCCTGATAGCCATCGCCCACCGCCAAATCACGATATGCAACCCGCTCCACCTGCTCGCCCACGCCGAAGAAATCATCGAGGACTGAACGCCGCTCGAAAGGGATGGACGGGTACCCTCATGCATCACGATCGGTTTGGACAAGGGCGCAGCCATCCCCACATCCAGTGTGCACTTGCCCTTCTCTCTATCGGTGGGCTTCTTATGTGATGGATGCGGGAAGGACGACGAGAGCCTTCAGTCCAACATGGCGATAACAACCCAACAAGTGCATGACTTTTGCATCACAACAATTGTCACATTGCGAAAATGGCCCATACTCAGCACATAGCCTTTTTCATTGTTGCCGAACGGGGCACGTTATACGGCACAATCCTGCGACGTGTGTTGCCGTTTCATGGATTGACCTGTTGCCAGCAATAGAGAAAAATGGTTTGGGTTTCTCTCCGTACGGGCGGTTTTTCCAGCCGCCCCCCCTCTACCACCCCCCAACCCTTGTGAGACCATGCTGACAGCCAATCGGAAAACGGAAGACTGTGCCTTTCTGGCCTTGCTTATCGGCGTCACGGCCCTTTTTCTCTGGATGATGCTGCCCTTCTTCGACGTCATCTTCTGGGCGGCGACGATCGGCATCCTATTCCATCCCGTCTACAGAACCATTGCCGAAAAATGGAGAATGGGACGTATCTTATCGGCATTCATAACCATCCTGCTCTGCCTCGTCCTGATCATCATACCCCTCTCGTACATCCTCTATAACTGTGTTGTTGAGGCAACCCTCCTTTATCAAAGGCTGCACTCCGATCAGAATTCCTTCGTCGGCTACATCGACCGGATCAAGGATTCCTATCCGTTCCTCCAGGACTGGCTCCACTACGCCGGGTATGACCTTGAGCGCATTAAAAGCCTTCTGACCAAGGCGGCTCTTTCCGCCAGCAGCTTTCTCGCCAGGAACACCGTCACCCTAGGCGAGAACACGCTGGGATTCCTGACCAACTTGGCTCTCGTCCTCTACATCGCCTTCTTCCTGCTCATGGACGGCACCAAGATACAGGAACTCCTCATCAAGGCCCTGCCCTTCGGGGATCACCGCGAAAAGCTGCTTTTCCGCAAGTTCGCCGAAGTCACGCGGGCAACGGTGAAAGGCAGTCTCCTCGTCGCCGCCGCGCAGGGCGCGCTCGGCGGGGTCATCTTCTGGCTCCTCGACATCCACGCGGCGCTCCTGTGGGGTGTGGTCATGACCGCGCTGGCGCTGATCCCGGTTGTGGGCGCGGCGCTCGTCTGGGGGCCTGTGGCGGTTTACCTTTTGCTCACGGGCGACTACTGGGACGGCGGCATCCTGCTGGCGTACGGTTCCACCGTGATCGGCCTCGCCGACAACATCCTCCGCCCGCTGCTCGTCGGCCGGGACACCAAGCTGCCGGACTTCCTCGTGCTGCTGTCCACGCTGGGGGGATTCGTCTTTTTCGGCATGGACGGCTTCGTCACAGGCCCCACGCTCGCCGTGCTGTTCGTGACCGTCTGGCAGATTTTCATTGCGGAGTTCGGGGCAAACGCGCCGGTTTCCCCCGCAGCTTCCGCTATACCCGGCGTTATCCCCGTCAGGCCGCAACCGGATAGTTCCGTCCCCACGAAAGCAAAGAAAAGCAAGGCATCGCGCAAATCCCGAGGGCAACGGTAATCCTTTCGAAAACAGGAAAGTCCGCCCACCTGATAGTGGGCCTCTCCGGTATACTTTGACTCCCGATTCCTCGTAGAAACAGCAAGCCCCGCATGATGAGTTCGTGTGGGGCCTGTTGTTTTTGGGGAGTACCATTCAGTGGTTATGAGGGAACAGTCAATGCAAGAAAGTGCAGGTGATACAAAAACGGCCTTTTATCTGTATGCATGATTTGTATATTAAAAACAGTTAGAAATTCTTATGGATATATTATCTCGTGAAATTATTTATAGCCTTTCATTGCCTATCAGTTGTGATGGTTCGCATAACAGTTTATATACTTACTGTCTTAAATAATACATATTGTAATTACATATTATGATGGCTGTATATATTGATAAAGATCAAATGTATTTTTGTGTAATCATTACTGAAAGCCATCAATATATTATCTGTATTCCAATCCTTAATCCTTACCCAATTTTTTGTTCTCATTTCCCGTTCCTACCCCTAACAGGGATGATGAAACTATCCACGCTCCGCAATATATTCTGTTCATAATGGTGAGTATATGCATGAGCCGCATAGGCTATCCTCCGCATCGTTCTCCCCTGGTTTTCTTTTCCTGATGCACACGCCCGCCCCAAGCCCAAAAGCCTTAGCCCACCGTGTGGCTTTCCGTTTTTTCTTGGTCAGAGGGCATCGCACCTCGGTCTCTGCCTGTACGCGGTTATAGCGTCCTGCCAATGCCAATTCACTACAGGCCATTTTTCCGCATGGGCCTGCACCGTATCAGAAAACGGATGTTCATTACGGATTGCACCGTGTTTACAAGAGGCAAAAAAATCCTTTAATGCGTCTTTGTAAAACGTAAAGATGATGCAATATGCTCATCACAATGTGATTTTTTTCTTTTTATTGCACAGGATATTCGATTGTACTAGGTTACCATAGAGAGGATTCCTCTGTCTGGCATAGGCCATTCAAGGAATCTTACGGGCCGTATCTTCCCTTTCGGGATATCCTCTTCTCCACTGCGGTGCATCCGCACGGCAGCATCCTCGTCGGACTTGGTACCATCCGACGTGCCACTCACCTGATTTTACGTATTTTTCACCCTCCAACACCTGTATAAGGGAGGTCGTTCCTCGGCCGCGTATTCCGCATTGCTCATCTTTACATTTCCTCCAAGGAGGACAGCATGAAGAAACGAATGGGTATAGTCGCCGCAGTGGCTACCGCGATGTTGTGCAGTTCATTCGCCTTTGCCGCCCCCATCAAAATCGGCCTCATGGCGCCGATTACCGGGGCCTTCGCCAGCGAAGGGCAGGACATGCAGAAAATCTGCGAACTCATGACGGAAGAGCTGAACAAGGCCGGAGGCATCAACGGGAACAAGGTGCAGCTCGTCATAGAGGACGATGGCTCCACGCCGCGCTCCGCCGCGACCGCCGCCAGCAGGCTGGTCGCCGCCGACGTGTGCGCCGCCATCGGGACGTACGGCTCGGCCGTGACCGAAGCCTCACAGGACATCTACGACGAAGCCGGGATCGTGCAGCTCGGCACCGGATCCACGTCCATCCGGCTCACCGCCAAGGGCATGAAGCGCTTCTTCCGCACCTGCCCGCGCGACGACGAGCAGGGCCGCGTGGCCCAGAGCACGCTGGCGAAGTTCGGCTTCCAAAAGGTCGCCATCCTGCACGACAACTCGGCCTACGCCAAGGGGCTCGCGGACGAGGCCAGACAGCGCATCATCGACAAGAAGAGCGCGGACATCGTCTTCTTTGACGCGCTGGTGCCGGGCGAACGCGACTATTCCGCCATCCTGACCAAGATAAAGGGCGTCAAGCCGGACGCCATCCTGTTCACCGGCTACTACCCCGAAGCGGGCCTGCTGCTGCGCCAGATGCAGGAAATGAAGTGGGCCGTGCCCATCATCGGCGGCGACGCCACCAACAACACGGATCTCGTGAAGATCGCCGGGGACGCGGCCGCCGGGTACCGGTTCATCTCCCCGATCATGCCCGCGGACATCGACACCCCGAGGGCCAAGGCGTTCCTCAAGGCGTACGAGGCGAAGTACCGCGGCCTGCCCAGCTCCATCTGGTCCGTGCTCGCCGGGGACGCCTACAACGTGCTCATCGCCGCGATCAAGGCCAAGGGCCCCGACCCCGCCGCCATTGCGGGCTACCTCCATAACGATCTGAAGAACCTCGACTGCTTCACCGGCCAGATATCCTTTGACGAAAAGGGCGACCGCGTGGGCGACCTTTACCGCCTCTATGAAGTGAACGCCAAGGGCGAATTCATCCTCCAGCCCAAGTAAGGCATCCTTCCGAAGGCCCGGAGCTTCCGGGCCTTCTTCCCACCGCACGGGCATTGTCGCCTTTCCGGAGGCCCCTCCGTCCCCTCTCTCCTAGGGGGACGCGCGCCCTCCGCCACCTCTAGCTCAGGGGGTGTCAGCAGTATGGAAGAATTTTTTCATCAATTGACCAACGGGCTCGCCGTCGGGGGCATCTACGCCCTCATCGCGCTTGGCTATACTATGGTCTACGGCGTATTGCGGCTTATCAACTTCGCCCACGGGGATCTCTTCACGCTGGGCTCCTACCTCGGCCTGACCCTCCTGTTTTCGCTCGGGCTGCAGGGCAAGATGAGCGGCATCCTCGTCGGCGGGGCGCTCATCGTCATGTCAATGGGGCTGGTGGCCGTCGTGGGCTACCTGCTGGAACGGGTGGCCTACCGGCCCCTGCGCGGGTCCAACCGGCTCGCCGCCGTGGTGTCGGCCCTCGGCGCATCCATCTTCTTTTCCAACGCCATCATGCTGGTCTACGGCGCGCGGAGCCAGGTGTACCCGAACGGCATCCTGCCTTCCGTGGCGGTCAGCCTGCTTGGCGTGGACATCCCGCTCATGCGCATCGTCATGTTCGTGGGCACGGTGGTGCTGATGCTCCTGCTGTACTGGTTCATCAACCATACCCGCATCGGGACGGCCATCCGTGCCGTCGCCATCGATCAGGACACAGCCAAGCTCATGGGCATCAATGTGGACAACATCATCTCGATGATCTTCCTCATCGGCCCGGCGCTCGGCGGGGCCGCCGGAGTCATGATGGGGCTGTATTACGGCCAGATCACCTATGACATGGGGTTCAGCTTCGGCCTCAAGGCGTTCACGGCGGCCATCATGGGAGGGATAGGCAACATCCCCGGCGCGATGGTGGGGGGCATCCTGCTCGGCGTGCTCGAAGCCATGGGCGCAGCCTACGTGTCCATCGCGTGGAAGGATGCCATAGCCTTCCTTGTGCTCATCCTTATCCTCATTTTCCGCCCCACAGGTTTGCTGGGGGAAAGGGTGGCTGAGAAGATATGAGCGACTCTCTTTTTTCAAAACGGTATTTCTACCCCGTGGCGGGCGGCATCTTCTGCCTCGTCATGGCCTGCGTGCCCACGATCCTCGAACTGGCGGGGCTCGGCGGGGGCGGCATCGCCCAGCTCGACATGCTGAACAAAATCGGCATCTATGCGGCGCTGGCCCTCTCGCTCAACCTCATCCTGGGGCAGACGGGCCTGTTCCACATGGGGCATACGGCCTTTTTCGCCATGGGAGCGTATACGACCGCGATCCTCAACACCGTGTACCACTGGCCCGTCTTCGCCACCATGCCCATAGCCGGGGTGCTGGCCGCGATCTTCGCCTTCGTGCTGGCGAAGCCCATCATCCACCTGCGCGGGGACTACCTGCTGATCGTCACCATCGGCATCGTGGAAATCGTGCGCATCGCCCTGACGAACAACCTCTTCGGGCTGACGGGAGGGGCGAACGGCATTTACGGCATCGCCCGGCCTTCCCTGTTCGGGATGGTGTTCTCATCGCCCAAGCGCCAGTTCTACCTCATCTGGACCTTCACCATCCTGACCATGTTCCTGTTCTACGTGCTGGAGCATTCCCGCTTCGGCAGGGCGCTCAACTACATCCGTTACGACGATCTCGCGGCATCGGGCTGCGGCATCGACGTGACCCGGTACAAGCTCATGGCCTTCACCGTGGGCGCGTTCTGGGCGGGTATGGTCGGCACGCTGTTCGCGGCCAATATCAGGACCATCGAGCCGACATCATTCAATTTCTACGAATCGGTCATCCTGTTCGCCATCGTGATTCTGGGCGGCTCGGGCAGCATCGCGGGCGTGGTGCTCGGCGCGTTCCTGCTCATCGGGCTCCAAGACGTGTTCCGGGAGTTCGAGAGCGCCCGTATGCTCATCTTCGGCGCGGCCATGATGGTCATGATGATCATCTGCCCGCAGGGGCTGCTCCCGCCGCGGCGCAGGTTCTACAACGCCCGGTTCCTTGTCGGCCGGTTCCCCCGAGGCGTGCAGCGGGCCGAACCCGCAAGGGAGGAGGCGTTATGAGCCTGCTCATCCTGCGCAACCTCCTGAAGACTTTCGGCGGGCTGGTGGCGATGAACAGCGTCACCTTCAGCGTGGACGAAGCCAGCATCGTCGGGCTGATCGGCCCCAACGGGGCCGGGAAGACCACGACGTTCAACATCATCACCGGCAATTACCGCCCCGACTCCGGCGAGGTCATCTTCGATCGGAAGGACATTACCGGCAGGCCCACCCACAAGATCGTGGAATTGGGCATCGCCCGGACGTTCCAGAACATCCGGCTGTTCCAGGACATGAGCGTCCTTGAGAACGTGCTGGCGGGATGCCATTGCCGTATGCGGGCGGGGCTGTTCCCCTCCCTCTTCCGCACCCCCGCGCAGCGCAGCGAGGAACGGCAGGCCGTGGAACGCGCCATGCGCGAGCTTGCCTTCGTCGGGCTGGACGACCAGTACGCCAACCTTGCGGGGAACCTTGCCTACGGCAACCAGCGCCTGCTGGAGATCGCGCGGGCGCTGGCCTCGGAACCGCGCTTCCTCATCCTCGACGAGCCGGCCGGGGGCATGAACGATCAGGAAACGGCGGATCTCATGCTGCTCATCAAGGCCATCCAGAAGCGGGGCATTACCATCCTGCTGATCGAGCACGACATGAACCTTGTCATGCGCGTCTGCGAAAAGATCGTCGTGCTGGAAAACGGGGCCCTCATCGCTGAAGGCACTTCCGCCGAGATCAAGAGAAACCCGAGGGTCATCGAGGCCTACCTCGGCGCGGAAGGCTAGGGGCTGTTGACGCTGCGGAGGGAACATCCTGTTTCCCCGGGGCAGTGCATATTTTGAACCGGCGTGCCGCCCCCAAACGAAACCGCACCGGCGGCGGATGCGCGCCGCGGGCCACCCCCGCCGCGGGCGGGACAGGGGGACGCCCCAAAGGAGTCGTATGAGCGAGGCCACCACCTATCTGGAATTGCGCGATCTGCGCGTGAGCTACGGCAAAGTGGAAGCGCTGCACGGCATCAGCGTACACGTCGAACAAGGCGAGATCGTCACCATCCTCGGTGCCAACGGGGCGGGGAAAACCACCACGCTCACGACCATCAGCGGGCTGAGGAAACCGAGCGGAGGAAGCATCCTTTTTCAGGGCAGGCCCCTGCACACCATACCGAGCCATGAAATCGTGCGGCTGGGCATTACGCAGTCCACGGAAGGGCGGCGCGTCTTCGGTACCCTGTCCGTACGGGAAAACCTCGATCTGGGGGCCTTCACGAGCAAGGACAGAGGCCGTTCCGCCAAGATACGGAAATGGATATTCGACCTCTTCCCCCGCCTCGCGGAACGGGAAGGGCAGCTTGCCGGAACCCTCTCCGGCGGCGAACAGCAGATGCTCGCCATCGCCCGCGCGCTCATGGCCGACCCCAAGGTGCTGCTCCTCGACGAGCCGTCCCTCGGCCTTGCGCCGCTGCTGGTGCGCTCGATCTTCGACTCCGTGCGCAAGATCAACCGCCAGGGCGTGACCGTCATCCTCGTGGAGCAGAACGCCCGCGCCGCCCTGAAGCTCGCCTCGCGCGGCTACGTCATCGAAGTGGGCAGGGTCGTCATGGAAGACGCCTCGGAAGCGCTGCTCGCCAATCCGGACGTGCAGGCGGCCTACCTTGGCGGCGGGCAGGAAAATGGGCAAGAAAACTGAGCCCCCACCGGAGAAACCAAAAGCGGAACGCCATATCGCGTTCCGCTTTTGGTTTGCCCAGTAACCTTCTTATAGGCAAAAAAGTCCTTATTCCTTCCTCGAGAGCCCTTCCCGCCTGCGCTGCCATGCCCCGGCATCCGCCGCCCTTCCTCTGCAGGGTGCCGCGTTCAAGCGAGCCTATAGCCCCTTAGCCCTGTTGCGGGAAGCGTTACCCGCCCGATCCGGCGGTGCGGCTCCATTCCGGGGCGTGCCCATACTCCCCTGAAGGCGACATGGGCACGCCCGCATCTTTTCCGGCTATACCCAGTCGTCGTCTTCGGCGATGGGCGTGAAGCCGCGCCGGATAGTATTTTCCGTCACACAACGCGGGTCCATGAACTGGAGCAGGTAGTCGGGGCCGCCCGTCTTCGAGCCGACGCCCGACATGTTGAACCCGCCGAAGGGCTGGCGGCCCACCATCGCGCCGGTACTGCCCTTATTGAGGTAAAGGTTGCCCACCCGGAATTTTTCGCGCGCCTTGGCGAGGTTTTCAGGGCTACGCGAGAACACGGCCCCGGTCAGGGCGAAGCGTGTGGACAGGGCGAGCTCAAGGGCCTCGTCGAAATCCTTGGCCCGCATCACGGCGAGCACCGGGCCGAAGACCTCTTCCTGCGCAATGCGGTGTTCCGGCATGACATCCTCAACGATCAACAACGGCACATACGCGCCCTTGTCCGGCAGATCGGAACGCTTGACGAGCGTCTTCCCCTCGGCTTCGGCGATCTCGATGTATTCGAGCACGTTCTTTTGCAGGGAAGCGTCGGCCAACGGGCCAAGGAAGTTCTCCGGGTTCTCGGCGGGGCCGATCCGCAGGGATTGCGCTGCCAACGCCAGACGCTGGACAAAAGTGTCGTAGATGGCGTCGAGCACGATCACGCGCGAGCAGGCCGAGCACTTCTGCCCCTGAAAACCGAAGGCCGAATACACGACCTGCGACACGGCTTCGTCAAGGTCGGCATCGTCGTCCACGATGGTGGCGTTCTTGCCGCCCATTTCCGCGATGACCCGCTTGACCTGCCGCTGGCCCGGCTGCACCTTGGCCGCCTTTTCCACGATGTGCAGGCCCACGTCCATCGAACCGGTAAAGCAGATGAGGCTGATGTCCGGGTGTTCCACCAGATAGTCGCCCATGACTGAGCTCTGACCGGGGCAATAGTTGAAGACCCCGGCGGGGAGCCCCACTTCCTTGAAGATTTCCACAAGATTGTAGCCGATGGCCGAGGACAGGGACGAAGGCTTGAACACCACCGGGTTGCCGGTGACGATTGCGGCCGAAACCATGCCCATCGCAATGGCGAAGGGGAAGTTCCACGGCGCGATGACGGCAGCCACGCCCTTGGGCTGGTAGAACAGGACGTTGTGCTCGCCGGGCGCGCGGCCCATGCGCCGGGGCACGCTGAGGCGGAGCATGTCGCGGGCGTAGTATTCGAGGAAGTCGATGCCCTCGCCCACGTCGCCGTAAGCCTGTTCCCAAGGCTTGCCGACCTCCAGCGTCTGGAGCGCCGCCATTTCGTAGATACGCCGCCGGGCCACGGCAGCGGCCTTGTGCATGTACTGCGCGCGTTCCAGCGGCGGGGTGTCGCGCCACGCGGGGAAGACGGCCTTGGCCCCGGCAAGGGCGCGGTCGATCTCTTCCCGGCCCGCCTGGCATACTTGGGCCAGCACTTCGCCGGGATCGGCGGGGTTGACCGTCGGCAGCAGGGTTTCCGTGGCCACATCCTTGCCGTCGATGTAGAGCGGCAGGGTCCGGCCCTCCGCCGAGCGCACCGCGGCGATGCCCTGCGCGTACGCCTTCCGTTTTTCGGGGATGGTGAAGTCCACCGGCGGCTCGTTCCTGAACGGCGGGAAGGGCCCTTCCTCATTTGGCGGCGCCTTCTCCTGCCGGGCGGCGAGTTCTCGTTCCAGCGTGACGGCGGGGTTTTCCATCAGCAGCTCCACCGCCGCGCCGTCCGCGAAGCTCTGGCGCAGGAAGGATTCGTTGGCGGTGTTTTCCAGCAGGCGGCGCACGAGATAGGCCATGCCGGGGATCAGCTTTCCGTAGGGGCAATAGAGGCGCACACGGCCCGCCACGTTGCGCAGGCCCTTGCGTACGGGTTCGGCCATGCCGTAGAGCACCTGAAATTCATAGCGGCCTTCGGGGACGTCCAACTGCCGCGCATACTCCATGACCGCCGCGATGCTGCGCACGTTGTGCGATGCGCACGCGAAATAGACGATGTCGTGGTTCTCGAGGATGAGGCGGGAAATTTTCTCATGGGCCATGTCGCTTTCGGGCTTGTGCGTCCACACCGGGACGGGCCAGTCGCACTGCTTCGCGAACACGGTTTCCGCGTCCCAATACGCCCCCTTGACCAGCCGCAGGGCGATGGGCAGCTTTTCTTTCCTAGCCCAAGCGATGAGATCACGGACAGCCTGTTCCGTATCCTTCAGATAGGCCTGCTGGACAAGGCAAAGGTGCGGATAATGGCGGAATTCCGGGGCGGAACGCAGGCGCTTAAACAGCTCTACGGTGATTTCGCGGTATTTGAGCTGTTCCATGTCGATGCACATGAACCCGCCCATATCGATGGTTTTCTGGTAGAGGGGTGCCAGCCGCCGGTAGATGCCTTCCACGGAATCCTCCAGCGCTACGGGGTTCGCCCGTGAATAGAGGGCCGAAGGCTTGATGGAGATGTTCACCTTGGGCATGGATCCCCAATCCATCCCGTTGTCAGGCCCGTTCCCAGACAGGGCGGGCCATTTCTTCTGCTCCTCCGCCAGCGCGTCCAGTACCTCATGGTAACCGGCGGCATAGGCGTCGCTTTCCTCCTCGTTGACCGAGGCTTCGCCGAGCAGGTCGACGGTAAAGGCGAAGCCGTCCTTGCGCAGTTTGGCCAGCCCTCCCATCGCCTCCTTGACGTTCTGGCCGATGATGAACTGGCGGCCCATGCTCTCGATGTTGGAACGGATGGCCCCGCCCATGATTTTGGCGGTCAGCGCGCCGCCGAGCCCGGCCTTCCCCGCGCCCCAGCGCAGGACTGAGGGCACTTCGGAGCCACTGGAGGCGAAATACTCGCGGATATGCCGCAGCAGGGATTCCGAGGTGTTCAGGTAGGGCAGCACGTCCACGAAGCGGAACAACTGCACCTTGAAGTCCTCGTTTTTCATGGACCAGTCCATGACTTTTCCAGTCCACCAGCCCTTGTTGAAGATGGAAGGGGCCTCTCCGCTGATGCTGTTGAAGAATTCTTGCCCACGCTCTACGATTTTCTGTTCAATCTGCTGATCCATGAAGAACTCCTTTCGCATTGAAACGGGAAGTATGTCGTCGGATCACAAAAAACTGTCGAGGCTGGCACCCTCGGAAGCTCACCTCCCTGCGGCCAGAATGGGGCAGGATACCTGCACCGTAAGGAAAACGTCCCGCAATGCCGCTCAAAGCCGCATAAAGGGCGTTATAAAAAGGTATAAAGAAAGGCGCTGCCTCTCCTGCAATGATTATTGGAGAGACATTATTCCTTATAATGATTGTTAATGTAAAACGCTCACTTGATCAATCTGAATAAAAAAATCACATAAAGAATGCTCGCCAAAGAATACTAATAAAATCTTTTTCCGAAATTTTCATACCGGATACTTATCATATGGATATTTTCTGCGGTTCTTTTTATATTTTTGGCAGGTATCTTTAGTCTTGAATGAATGTGTTCAAGAACCCATACTTCAAATCCATGAACAACTTTATTCTTTGCATAAAACCAAGGCAGTTGGAAAACACTATGCCGTTTATGGACACTTTCCTCCATTTCAGGGAAAGAACGGCAAGCAGCAGACGGAGAGCCGTATCCTGTGCCGACCGTGAAAAGGTTGGCAAGAAGCGGAACAATGAAAGCCCGGATAGTGCCATCCCTTCACGGAGCGGGGAGGCCCAGCGGCTCAGGAAGCCTTGCCCCCATGCGTAATGGGAAAGAAGCCGAGCCTTGCTGACGGCGACAAGGTTCGCCGCTCAAAGCAGCTTTTGCGCAACGACGCTTCCGAAGGAGCCGAGTTCACGGATAACGGTTACGCCAGCCTCCTCAAAGGCCGCGATCTTGTCCTCGCCCCGGCCCGACGTGCCGCTGATGATGGCCCCGGCATGGCCCATGCGCTTTCCGGGTGGGGCGGTCAGGCCCGCAATGAACCCGAATACCGGTTTCGGATAGCGGCTTGAGCGGATATATTCGGCCGCGCGCTCCTCGGCGTCGCCGCCGATTTCCCCGATGAGGCACACGGCCTCGGTTTCCGGGTCGTCTCCGTACAGCTTGAGCAGGTCCACGAAGCTCAGCCCGTGGATGGGGTCGCCGCCAATGCCGACACAAGAGCTTTGCCCGAGCCCCGCCGCCGTGAGCTGGTGCACGGCCTCATAGGTCAGCGTCCCGGAGCGGCTCACCAGCCCGACGCCGCCGGGGCGGTGGATGTAGCCGGGCATGATCCCGACCTTGCACTTGCCGGGGCTGATAATGCCCGGGCAGTTGGGGCCCACGAGCAGCGTGCCGCGTTCCCTGAAGAAGGCTTTCACCCGCACCATATCCAGAACCGGGACATGCTCGGCGATGACCACCACGAGCCGGATGCCCGCCTCCGACGCTTCACAGGCCGCGTCCGCCGCCAGCGCCGCGGGCACGAACGCCACACTGACGTCGGCCCCTGTCCCGCGGACGGCCTGTCTCACCGAATCGAACACCGGCACGCCGAGCGTGGACTGCCCGCCCCGCCCGGGGGTCACGCCGCCGACCACGCGAGTCCCGTAGCGGATCATCCGTTCCGTATGGAACTGCCCTTCCCGGCCGGTGATGCCCTGCACCAGCACCCGGCTCCCGTCGTCTATCAGGATACTCATACACCTGCCTCCTGAGAGGATTCCGCCGCGAGCCCGACGATCAGGCGGGCCGCCTCGGACATGGAGGAAGCGGTGTGGAACCGGAGTCCGCTTTCCCGGAGGATGCGCCGCCCTTCCGCCACGTTGGTCCCTTCGAGCCGCACCACCAGCGGCACGGCGATGTCCAGTTTACGAGCCGCGTTCACGATGCCGTGCGCCACGATGTCGCAACGCAGGATGCCCCCGAAAATATTGATAAGGATGCCCCGGACATGCGGGTCGGAAAGCATGATCGAAAACCCGGCGGCGACGGTCTCCTCGCTGGCCCCGCCCCCGGCGTCAAGGAAGTTGGCAGGCTCGGCCCCAGCCTGCTTGATGGCGTCCATCGTGGCCATCGCAAGCCCGGCCCCGTTCACCAGCGTACCGATGGAACCGCCCAGCCGAACATAGGTGAGCCCCTTTTCGGCGGCGGCGCGCTCCAGCGGATCGCCCTCCTCCGTATCCCTGAGGGCCGCGATATCGGGATGCCGTTTCAGCGCGCTGTCGTCAAAGTTCATCTTGGCGTCCAACGCCACAAATCCGCCCCCTTCGCTCAGGGCCAGCGGGTTGATCTCAAGCTGGGTCATATCCTTTTCGGCGGCAAGGGCCGCCAGCCTCCGCACCAGAGAGGCCAGTTCCCGCGCCGGGCCGGACTCCAGCCCCCAGCCCTCCAGCAGGTTCCGGGCCTGAAAAGGCCACAGGTAGTGGCCTCCGTCCAGCCGGGCCGTGAAGACCCGCTCCGGCGAGGAGGCCGCCACAGCCTCGATGTCCATGCCGCCGCCCGGCGAAGCCATGACGGTCAGGCACTGGGATGCCCTGTCAAGAGCTACCGCCAGATAGCACTCCCGCGCGCTCGCCGTGCCCTGCTCGATCCACACGGCATTGACGCGCTCGCCGTCCGGCCCGGTCTGGGGCGTCACCAGCCGTGCGCCGAGCAGGGACGCGGCGGCCTCACGTGCCTCTTCCGGGCTGCGGCACACCTTCACGCCGCCAGCCTTTCCCCTGCCCCCGGCATGGATCTGCGCTTTGACCACCCTCACCGGGCCGGGCAGATCCCGTGCGGCCTGCTCCGCTTCTCCGGGCGTGGCGGCAAGCCGTCCCTCCGGCGTGGGTACCCCGTATGCGCTTAAGAGCCTTTTTGCCTGATATTCGTGGATATGCATGGAAATGCCCCCTGTTATGGTATGGAGAGCCTTGTTCCGCCATCGCCTTTCCCTGTACGTATGGGCTGCCTTGCCCTCCGCGGCCCCGCCCTGCGGAGAACCGGCGGCTGCCTCCGCCGCGCTGGGCGGGGAGGTGCCCCTTCCGCCCGCCGGGCCCGTGCGGAAGGGGCGGGAGGCGCCAGGGGGGAACGCCTCCGTGCTGGCCCGGCGTCAGTCGAGCAACGGTTCCGCAAGCTCGACGCCAAGATGCAGGGCCCGCAAATTGCCCTCGTGGTGTGCCGCCGGGAAACGTTCCGCCAGCACCATCTCGATCGAGCCGATGCGTACCGCTCCGGTCAGCGTCACGAGCGCTCCGAGCACGGCCACGTTGTACGAAACCGCCGAACCGAGGCGTTCCCTGACCGCGCCCCAGAGCGGCAGGCCCTTGAACTGCGCCTCCACCTTGCGGCCCGGATGCACGAGCTCGGTATCATAGATGCACAGCCCGCCGGGGCGGATCAGCGGCAGGTACTTGACGCAGGCCGCATCGGTGAGCGCTACGAGGATGTTCGGCTGCTCCACCTTGGGGTAATAGATAGCCTTGTGCGACAGGATCACGTCCGAACGCGTGGCCCCGCCGCGCGCTTCAGGCCCGTAGGATTGTGATTGCACGGCAACGAGGCCTTCATATTTCACAGCGGCTTCGGCCAGCAGGATCGCCATGGTGATCACGCCCTGGCCGCCGGAACCGGACAACAGGAAACGGGAGACTGCATACGCGTTTTCCATGACTCACTCCTGATGCTGGCTGGCGATGATCGAGGCGTAGCGGGCGCAGTATTCGGGCTGATCCTCATCCGTAAAAATGCCGCGCGGCACCAGCGTGGGGTTTTCCGCCAGCTTCGGGGAGCCCACCGGAGCCGTATGGTCGCGGTACCGCTCCATCATCCGTACGGCGTCGCCGAGCTTGTTCTTGCGCCCGAAGTACGTGGGACACTGGCTCAGCACCTCCACGACAGCGAAGCCCTCATGCTGGAACGCCTTCTTGAAGATCGAGATCATCTCGCGCATGTGGTAGGTGGTCGTACGCGCCACGAAGGTCGCCCCCGCGCCGAGGGCGAGCCGCACGGTGTCGAACTCGCGGTCGATGTTGCCGTAGGGCGCCGTCGTCGCGGACACCCCGATCCCGGAGAGCGGCGAGTACTGCCCTCCGGTCATGCCGTAGATGCGGTTGTTCATGACGATCGCGGTGAGCTTGATATTGCGCCGCGCCGCGTGGATGAAATGGTTGCCCCCGATGGCCAGCGCGTCGCCGTCGCCCATCGGTACGATGACGTGCAGGTCGGGCCGCGACATCTTGATGCCCGTGGCGAAGGCCAGCGCCCTTCCGTGCAGCGTGTGCATGGTGTGGAAGTCCACGTACCCCGCTATGCGGGCCGAACAGCCGATGCCGGACACCATGACGAGGGACGAGGGATCATAGCCCAGATCGTCCACGCTGTGCAGCATGGCGTTGAGCACGTGCCCGTGGCCGCAGCCGGGGCACCACAGGTGCGGAAAGAAACGTTCCCGGATCAACGAGCGGATGGCCATATCAGAACCCCCTTCCTTCGATCACGCGCATGACCTTGCCGATGTCGGTGGGCGTGATGAGCTGCCCGTCCACCCGGTTGACGAGGAACACCCTATCCGGCTTCCAGGCCGCCTGCCTGACCTGCGCCATGATGTGCCCCATGTTCATTTCCACCACGTAGACGTTGCGCGCCCCCTCGGTGCGGTCGCGCACGAGTTCCGCCGGGAACGGCCAGAGGGTCTGCAATTCCAGCAGGCCCGCCCGGATGCCCTTCCCGCGCAGCGTATGCACAAGGTGCAGGGCACTGCGGGCCGCGCTGCCGTAAGAAACGAACACCTGCTGCGCATCGTCGAGGAAGTATTCCTTCCAGCGGGCGATTTCGGCGGCCTTGGCCTCGATCTTGTCCACAAGGTGATAAAGGAGCTTGTTGACGGTCTCGGGCTGTTCCGTGGGAAAACCCCAGATGTCATGGTAGAGGCCGGTCACATTGTAGCGGTGCACCCCGCCGAAGTCGGACATGGGGAGCCGGCCGTCCTCACGGGGCAGGTAGGGGTAATAGTTGACCCCGGCCTTCACCGAGGTACGGAGCCGCTCCACCACGGGCAGTTCGCCGGGTTCCGGCATATCAAGACGCTCGCGCATGTGGCCCACCACCTCGTCGAACAGCAGGATCACCGGTGTGCGGTAGGTTTCCGCCATGTTGAAGCCTTCCACCGTCATGGCAAAGACGTCCTGCACCGAAGAAGCGGTCAGCACGATGATCGCATGGTCGCCGTGCACCCCCCACCGTGCCTGATTCACATCACCCTGCGCCACCTTCGTGGGCAGGCCCGTGGACGGCCCGCCGCGCTGCACGCTGGTCACCACACAGGGGATTTCCCCCATGATCGCGTAGCCGAGGGCCTCCTGCATGAGCGAAAAACCGGGGCCGCTGGTCGCGGTCATGGCCTTGTCCCCAGCCACCGACGCCGCGCACACGGCGCATAATGAGGAAATCTCGTCCTCCATCTGAATGAACCTGCCGCCCACATGCGGCAACTCCTCGGACAGCAGTTCCGCCACCTCTGTGGACGGGGTGATCGGATACCCCGCGAAAAAACGCAGCCCCGCATAGAGTGCCCCACGCACGCAGGCTTCGTTGCCCTGAGTAAACAGAATGCCCTTTTCGCCGTTCATGCGCCCTCCCCGGATTCGCCCGGTCCGTCTTCCCCAAGGCACTCCACCGCCAGATCCGGGCAGTACAACTCACACAGGCCGCAGCCCACGCACAGCGCGGGGGCATATTCAGGTTTCCCGTCCCCGTCCAGCGAAAGCGCACCCGAACGGCAGAACGCCACGCACACCCCACAGCCTTTGCACCATTGCAGATTGATGAGGACTTTCATACGCCTACCCCTTGGGACGCCCTCCGGCATCCCGCCGTTGCAGATCCCGTACCCCTGACAGCGATCCCTCCGGAACCGCCGCCGCACTGAACCGACTCGAATCTTTCCGACCGCAGGCCGCACATTCCCAACCGTCGGCACCGGCGGAACACCTATCGGGCAACAGGCTTCATCCGCTGGGTTCGCCACCCCCGCCATACCTTGTGTTTTTACCAATGATACACATGAGTTGCATCCTCATTAGCCGGGAATTGCGTCCGGCCCTTCCCCATTGCGGCAAATCCAGCAAGCGTAACCGTTCCGCTCCGAACAGGGCGGCGGAAACACCTCTATGAGGACGGGAGGCCCCGCCTCCGCCGACTCTGCCCATACCAGTATGGAATCCGCCCCGCTTCCCGTTCGCCTGACGGAAAACGGCCTGACAGCCGACGCGGGGAAAAAGGAAAGGCTCCAAAGGAATTCGCAGGCATGGGGGACTCCCCATCACGGAGACAAGCCGCCATGCGGTACGGGCACAGAAACGACGCGGGGATTCCGGTACAGCTCAAGGTATCTGGCGGAACCGCCGAGACAAGCCTCCTTTGGAAGGGGCGGCCTTGGAACCTTTTCAGGCCCTGTTCCGGGTTCTCGCAAGAAAACGGAACAGGAGCGCATACCTTATATCGTATATATCGCTTTGGGAGGGCGATTCTTTTGCTGAATCGAGTAAAAATACTGAAAAAGAGGTGCTATGAAGCGCAAAAAGAGGAAATTTCACCCTATACTGAGGCGAAACGAAGCGTAGAGAAGTAATTTCAGGCCATAAGAGTTCTCCATATGGCCTTACAACAGAGCATTAAGCCATACGTAGCACAAAATCAGGCTACGTCAACGCCTTTTTGAATATGTCTCTATATTCACAATGATCATCCCAAAAGACGGGAACGTTGCATGGCATCGCACGGAACGGGGAAGGGGCCAGGGGCGGGTAGAGGAAAGGATTAGCCGCACAGGAACCCGTTTCTGCGCCGCCAAAGCCCATCGGAGAGAGCCGCCTGTCGCGCCACGCCGCAAGGCTCCGTATCCGCACAGCGCCAGTATCCCAAAACCGGGCATGGTTTTGCTCCTCAGTCCATAACTATGCGACAGGGCGCATCCCTTGCTCGCTTTCCGCTACGGCGCTTATGGAGGAAAACAAAAAACTGGGAAAAATACCACAGGGATGCGGAGTAGCATCAGATCTTCCAGCAGCGTCGGCTTTCGTCTTCCAAGTGGCCCCCATTGCCATAGGCTCTCTTAAAAGCATGAAGGAGCCGGGGCATCCGTTGTCCCGGCCCCGTCATTTACCGAACGGGTACAGTTTTTCAGGACGGGGCATCCTGTGAAACAGGCACCCACCGCCTTGTTTCCGTCGAACCCTTCTTTTCCGGCAAGACGGAGCCCTTCCGTCATAAAAATGGGGATTTTCGATCGCCAAAAATACGATTTTTTCCTTTTCATCGCGTTTCCGTTGACACCGGAGCGAGGCGTTTGGTAGGGCCTTAATTGAGAAGACTAGAGATTATTTTGGCAATCATGACGCATGGTTTTGCACATGAATATCGTCTATTGACTATCGGAATCCCGAACGTCTGAAACCCGCAAGGGCCTCCGCCCCAACGCCAAAGGATGATCGCCTTGAAACCGGAAAATGTTGTTGACGCCCTGTTCGGCAACCGCCTGCGGCAGTTGCTGGATGAAAGGAACATTTCGCAGGCGCACTTCGCGGATCGCATAGGCGTCAGCCGATCCCGGATGAACAACTACGTCGCCCAGCGCAGCGAACCCGACTACGCCACACTCATCCGCATCGCCAACACGCTGGACACCTCTATCGATTTCCTGCTCGGCAAATCCGAACATCAGGGCTTGCCGCAGACGGCCTGCCTGAGCGGGTTTCCCGACTTCATCCCCAGCCGCGGCGCAGGCGGCGAGCCTCCCGATCCGTCCTGCTGGATCCCGCTGTACGGATCGCAGTACGAAGCCCCGGAACCGGACGCCGCCCCAGCTGCCCCCTCCGATCCGGGCCGCACGGACGGGCAAGCGCCCAGCCCGTCCAATCCGCTCGGATGGATTCGCCACAAGACGCTGCCAAGCCTTTCCTCTTCATATGAAAATCGGAAGGCTCCCACGGCAGATTTCCAGCAATAGAATGAACGGGGCACTCGTTGCCGATACGGAAAGGCTCCACGCCCGTTCAGCCTGCTGTTTCCGCGATGCAGAAGCATAAAGCGGCTGGACGTGGCTGGATTGTACGATGGAAAGGCAATCCGGCCTCGCACAGACAGGCAAGGAAATCCCCGCAGATTGCAAAACCGGCTCACCAGATGGCAATTGAGCCGAGCCCATGCATAGGGAAGATGGCCCTCGCAGTACCTCCCGAGGGGAAAGGATAGGACAGCCGGAGACAGCCCTGATGGAGGAGGCCGCAACCTTCGCCGTGTGCCGTATGATACGGCATGATGTCTCGCATCAGTGTTCATACAAGCCGTCCATCGGCTTGCCCCGCTCAGCTCGTGCGGGGCAGGCCAATGCGCGAGATCAGGTTTCCCTGCGCGTCGAAGGCCAGTTCCCGCAACGGCCCAACTACCTCGAAACGTCCGGTATCGGCCAGCTCCGGAAGGATGGCTTCGGATACATAACAGTCCGCAAGGTACAGGGTATTGGGGATCAAGATCAGCCGCGTTTCGGCGAGCGGGACGCTCCGCAGGCAAAACATCATGGTTTCCAGCATTTCCCGATCCGTATCGAACCACAGGGGCGTGAACGCGCGGGTGACGAACGTAGTGGTGAGGTTATTCAAGTACGTGGCCTTACGGTCGATCTTGTCCACCAGCCTGCGGGTCACGAAGTCCACAAGGCCCACGCCCGTAGCGTTGCCGTGCGAGGCTTCCGAAAGGTCCAGTACCGAAACGTACCGGATGCGCGGGCTTTCCATTTCCGGTTCGCCCGTAATGCGCAGCCGTCCGATGATATTGGTGTCGACTCCGGTTCCACTGAAATTCTTCCCCATTTCCTCCACGATGAGGCCGTGCAGCCTGTCCGTGGGCAGGGCGGGCATGAGCGACTTCGACCACGCCAGCAGCCGGATTTCTTCCTCGATGAGCGCCTCGGCGGGAATCGCCTTGATGCGCGCGGTTTCCTCATAAGCGTTTTCGACGATGGCCACCCCGCCAAGCACGGGCATCTTGCCGAGGAGCACCTTGGTGACCTCCACCAGCAGGCGGGGAAGTTCGGCCTGCCCAAGGCTATGGAACTGGCCTGCCCCGCCCGGCCCGCCAAGGCCCACCACGAGCTTCTTGCACAGCCCGCTCTCCACGCAGCCCTTGAACGACGTGTGCGTTTTCACCCGGTTGATGGGGATGATTGCGTCCACACCGAACGCCGACTCCAGCATGTGCGCCACAAGTCCGCCGGGCGTTTCCCCAATGGCGCGGGTCACATCACAGGTGATGACCGGCGCGCCGAGGCGTTCCTCCGTGATGCCGAGGCTATCCAGCACGTCCTTTTGTCCCTGACGGGTACCGCCGCCGTGGCTGCCCATCGCCGCCAGAAGCACCGGGGACGCGCCGCAGCCGCGCACCGCTTGAACGGCGACTTCCAGCATGGTCAGGATGTTCTGGATTCCCCGGCTGCCCACGGTCAGCCCCACCGTCATGCCTGGCCTGATCCGGGGCGTGAGCACCTGCATCTGTTCGCGCATTTCCGCTGCTATATCGTCAACGCGCGGACGGGCGAAGGTCTGCCGGATACGCGCCATCTTGGGCAATGGGCATCGGGTTTCTGTCATAGGGGCCTCGCTTCTTTGGGGTAGAACACCCCATTGGGGGGAGAAAGCGCCTTCCCGCCGGGTGTCGTTTCAGCGGCGTTTCCCCAATGGGGAAGGGGCTGTACCATATATCGAAAAACAAATAAAATAGTGTATTATACTGAAATATCCACCACATCGAGCCAATGGCGTACGGTCACGCCGGAAGGGGCTGCGGAAGCCAGTTGCAGCGTACAGCCGCTGCATCCGGTGATGATATGGCGGCAGTCCGCGAAGCCCTCCACGCATCGGCGGCCAATGGCGGCGGACACGTCGGCGTCGGTCATCTTGAGGATGCCGCCCATGCCGCAGCACAGTCCCGTACCTTTCATGATAAGGGGGAACGCCTGCCTGAGGAACGGCAAATCAGGGTCGTCCTCACCCCAGTGACAGGGTTGATGGTAGCCAATGCGGGCTGGAGCATCGGGCACGGTCTCACAGACAGGTGCCGCCAGAAGAGCTGAAAGGCCGCGTACCTGCCGTTTCCACAGCGCGGCCTCTTCGGGTTCCATGCCGCCCTCTTTGGCATAGGCGTCAAGACCGTGTTTGCACGAGGCGCAAAACGCGGCTATGACTGGGCGGCCCATATCCCGCCAGCGTTCGATGTTCCGCCGCCGGACTTCGGCCTGTGCCGCAAACAGCCCCGCATGGTGGAGCGTGCCGCCGCAGCAGGTGAATCCGCCGCCGTCGAGAACCACATAGCCCCAGCGCCGCAATAGCGTCTCAGCCCGCGCAATCCAACCGGGGCGGGCGTTGCGCGCCGTGCATCCGGCGAACACAGCCACGGGCGTCCCCACCCCCACCTGCACGGCAGGCTTGATCCGTCCCCACGGCGCGGCGGTCTCCTGTGGCAATAGGGCGCGGGCGGTTTCCAGCGACGAACAGCCCGGCAGGAAAGGCAACGAGGCGATGCGTCCGGCAAGCGGCCAGAGCGGGCCAACCCGCCGAATCCAGATATCCCAGACAAACTGGGTCCAATGGGGATGCTGCGACCGCAAATCTGCCAGCAGCTCGCTGGTGGAGAGCTTGCGGGCACACCGGCGGGCGCACCGCCCGCAGCCCGCGCACAGCCGGGAAAGCCTGCGGATCGTCTTCCAGGGCAAGGGCGTCTCGCCCGCCCCCCAGCCGTCCAGCGGCTCCATAAGCAGACGTTTCCCCTTTGGGGAGTATTCCTCCCGGCGGTAAAGGGCGAAGATCGGACAGACATCCAGACAATCGCCGCACTGTGTACATCCCCGCTTCATAGGCAATCCTTCGGAGCAGTGCGCTCCGTGCTGAATCGAAACATGTTGCCCCTTCCCACGCGGGGCCTGCCCGCAAGGAAAACAGATCCCCTTCCGGCCCAATGGTGCCAAAAAACGGCTCCGCAAGAAGCCTTCCAACAACTTGATACCAATGCTTCACGGCCGGAACGTACCGCTGCATCACTGCGGACTGTCTAGGGATGCCCGCCCCCGCATCCTTTCCGCTGCGGAACCCCTACTGTCGGTACGCCCTCAGTAGCCCTTCCCGGGATTGAGGATTCCTTGGGGATCGAACAGGCGGCGGACCGCACGCATAGCTTCAAGCTCGTCAGCGCCGAGCTGCTTGCCCACATCCTTGAGGCAGCCGCCTCCGTGCTCACCGGAAAGGCTCCCGCCGAATTCGAGCGCTGCGTCGTCGAGCGCATGATGAGCCGCCGCCGTGCGCCGCGCGTCGTCAGGATCAGACGCGTCGTAATGCAGGTTGGCGTGGATATTGCCGTCTCCGGCGTGCCCAAAACCGATGAGGCGCTTGCCGTGACTGGCGGCGATAGCCTCGAAACGACGCACGGCCTTGAGGAGCGAACCGCGCGGCACGGCCATATCCCCGCCAATGCGATCCGGGCCGAGCACATAGGATGAGGAGCTGACCCGGCGACGAAATGCCCAGAGCCGATCTTCCTCTTCCTTTCCGACGCCCTGCATACTCCAAAGCGCGTCGTCAAGCTGTGCGGCGAGGCGGGCGTTTTCCAGCGGCACCGTCTCCCGGCTGCCGTCCACCTGGAATAGCAGCAGCGATTTGACCGTATCCGGCCACGGCACGTCGCCGGTTCTGGACAGGATTTCCAGTACGGTTTCGTTCATGAATTCCACGGCACAGGGCAGGATGCCTGCGGCGAAGACCTTGCTCATGGAGGAAAGCGCCGCATCGAGCGAGGGGTAGCCGACAAGGACCGACGCCGAGGATTCGGGCTTGGGGAGGAGTTTCAAATACAGTTTGGTGACGATGCCGAGCGTGCCCTCGCTGCCCACGAACATACGGGAGATATCCAGCCCGATCACGTCCTTGTGGGTCCGCCCGCCGAGCTTGAGCAGCTTCCCGCCGGGGAGGACGGCCTCCATGCCGAGCACGTAGTCCCGCGTGACCCCGTACTTGACCGCGCGCAGGCCCCCGGCGCAGGTCATCACGTTACCACCCACGGACGTGGCCTTACCACTGGCGGGATCGGGCGGGTAAAACAACCCTTTTTGTTCGCAGGCCTGCTGAAAGGCCAGCGTATTGACGCCCGGCTCGATGACCGCCACAAAATCTTCACTGGAAATATCAAAAATGCGATCCATGCCGAGCATGGACACAACCACCCCCGCCCTGGTGGGCACGCACCCCCCGGAAAGGCTGGTTCCCCGCCCGCGTGGATGGATAGGGATGCGTTCGACCTCGGCCCAGCGCATCAGTTCCCGCACCTGTTCGACCGTACGGGGGCACACCATCGCCAGCACGGGGCCTCTCCTGAGGCTGGCGTCCGACGCGTATACCCGCAGCGCGTCTTCCTCGAACGCCGCGTCATCCTTGAAAAGCGCTTCGAGAAAAGAACGCTGTTCCGGCGTGAGGGCCGGTTTTGCTGCATTCATTGCCTGCTCCTTGTCGGCGTGCGCCGGAAAAATCGGTGATCTGGCCCCGGTGGGCGCGGCGTGCTCCGTCACGGGGACAACGGGAATTGCATGGGGTTGCCACACTACATAGGACGTTCCCCACCGTCTGGGCAAGCTCCCTTTTCCGCAACGCCGCTGCTGGCGTTTCGCAGCGGAGAGAAAGCAAATATCCACGAAAAGTATTTTATGGCAATATATTGTAGCTTAAAGGGGAGGGGAAATGGCCTCTGGATCCGATCGGAACACGGACGCTCGGGGTAAACAGGGCACGGAACGCACTGAAAAAATTTTTTCTTCCATTACAACCGATAAAGGACAATTGAACGCTCCGGGACGTTGCCCCAACAATGAACAAGGTATCCCATAGGATGGGGTCGGTACAGGGCGGGCATGAGGGGAACATTCCGGTCGAGGGCCATGCGTTATTGTATTGTTGTGGTTTGGGTTAGGGTTGGTTTGAGAGGTACGGATAAAAAGTAACATAATATTTATGATTATGAGATAAAAATGAAACAGTAATGTTTTATAACTCTTTTTTCGTTGAATATTCATATGTTAATGAATCATGCAGTCCGCAAAGGCAGAATGTCGGCCCCCCCCCAAGAGAAGATCCCGGCATTGGAATGGGATGGCTGTAAACACCAGTCCGTTAACGCGTAAACAATGGCCATAGCGAGGGGCCGTGCCCACGGATGGCTTTTTACTCGCATCGAACGGGGACCACAGAGGGAAAAGGGCACACCGGAAACCCCAGCTCTATCCTGTTACTCGCAAAAAAGGAGGCGCCTCACAGGGAACCCCCTCTGAGACGCCTTACGGGAAGCCCGGCGGCCCGCGCCGTTCCGGTGAAAGGTCAGCGCTAGCTGAGCGAACGTTCGGTATACTCGGAAAAATCGTATGTCGATTGAGGATGTTCCTGCAAGAAGGCCGGCGACGAGACAAGGCAGTTTGCTGTGGCGACATTACAAGCCGTAGGGATATTGTACAGATTGGAAATGCGCAGCAGAGCCTTAACGTCCACGTCATGCGGCTGGGCCAGCATGGGGTCCCAGAAGAAGATCAGGGCGTCGATCCTGCCTTCCGCGATACGGGACCCCATCTGCTGATCCCCCCCGAGCGGACCGGATTTCAGGCACTCCACGGGGGTCGACGGGCTCTCGTCGCCAAGCAGCTCGCGCAACGCCGCGTCTATAAGACGTCCCGTGGTCCCCGTGCAGGTCAGGCGATGGCCTTTCAGTTCGTTGACATGCTCCCGCGCCCACCGGACCAAATCCTTTTTGCAGTTGTCGTGCGCCACCAGCGCGATATTCATGAAAGCTCCTTTGGGAAAGAAGATAGCAAAGAACGACGCCCTCCCCCCAGCCTGTTCCGAAACGGCGCGGGCGTTCCTGCAAAAGGATACGAGAGGCGCGGACGGAGTCAAGAAAAAGGTTTTCCGTGGTGCCCGGCTACCGCCACGGGCCCTCGACAATCTCACAGCCCTTCCGTTCCAGCGCGCCGTCTACCCATCCACGATCAAAAAGCCCCCGGCGGGCATTCTCGGTCTTCGCCAGATCCCGCTCATGGGATTGCCGCGCCGCGTCGTACAGACTGGCCGCATCTCCCGACGGGATGACGATGACGCCGTCGCGGTCGCCGAGGATGATGTCCCCGGGCTCCACACTCTGGCCGCAACACACGACGGGGACGTTGATTTCGCCCGGGCCTTCGCGGTATGGTCCGCCCGGAGTAAATCCCGAGGCATACACGGGCAGCGGAAAACCGCGCAGGCAATCCGCATCCCGGATCGGGCCGTCGACCACAATCCCGGCGAGTTTTTTGGATGCGGCATACCGGAACATGAGTTCGCCCATAAGGGAACGCCCCGATTCCCCACCAGACACGATGAGCACGTCGCCCTCCTCCGCCATGTTGAGGGCTTTATGGATCATAAGGCTATCGCCGGGACGGGCCTTCACGGTCAAGGCCACACCCGACATGGTTCCGACCGGGTCCGAGAGCAGACGCACATCCGGAGTCATGGCGCACATCCGGTGCATGGCATCCGCGACCGGAGCCGTGGCGAACGCTCCATAGGCCCGGACCAATTCGGGATCAGGCAGAGGACGTTGGGTAAAAATACGAAAACCAACCGACATAAGAACCTCGGGATGGCGGAAGCACCGCTTCCGGCTGCAGCTATCAACGGAAAGGGCCGCACCGCTCGGGGGGAGAGAGCGGCACGGCCCGCCGGGAGAGGCTTTCGTGTATGGGACTCCAATTTCAACGTATCGTTTGAAGCCTCTCCACAAGGCTATCAAAGAAAAGGTAACCAGCATGGATACCCTTTCCATCAATCTATTCTGTTTTTTTTAAGAAAGGTCCACCGAACTTCTGTCGGATTTAGGCAACCCCGGCCCTTTTTCGGAGATCGTTATACAGTGCCTCTGGCAGGTTCACGCCTGAAATCCGGTTTCGTTCCCGCAGCGCGAAACGCCGTTCCCCGGGCAGACGTACGCCTTCCTGTCCGAGCAGGTGCCCGCACAAGGCCTCAAGCCGTGCCGAAAAATCAGGATTCAACGGTTTCGGGTCCAGCAGGATGAACGTCTGTCCTATGCCGGGCGCGCTTCCCGTGGGCTCAAAGAACGAGCTGGCTTCATAGGCGTGATTGGCACCCGTGAGCGTAGCGGAAAGGATTTCCACCATCAGGGCAAGGGCCGCCCCTTTGGCATCCCCGACGGGAATCATCGTTCCGCCCAGCGCCGCCACGGGGTCCGTGGTCGCCCGGCCCGCCGCATCCAGAGCCCAACCTTCGGGGATCGCCTCACCACGCTGTTTCGCGCCCATGATCTTGCCCCGCGCCACTTTGCTCAGGGACATATCGATCACCAGCGGATGCTTCCCCTCCCTCGGACAGCCAAAGGCTAGCGGATTCGTCCCAAAGGACGCCTTTGATCCGTTCCACGGAGCCATCGCCGCCGGCGTGTTGGAAAAAATCAATGATATGAGCCCCGCTTCCGCGATCCGTTCCGCATACAGCCCAACCACGCCGCAATGGTGCGACCGGGTGACTCCCAATACGGACACCCCGTTGCCGCGCGCCAGAGGTATGGCCTTTTCCAGCCCCGCCAGAATGGCCGGAAAAGCGAACCCGTTTCCCGCATCCACCAGCACGGCCGCAGGAGCAGGCTGACGCACCAGCGGAATGGCCCGCGCTTTTACCTTGCCTGACAGAGCCTGATCCACATAAAAGGGAATGCGGGAGAACCCGTGTGAGGGGAGCCCATCCAGTTCGGCCCGCACCAGCGCCTCCACGACGCTGGCGGCGGACTCCTCGGGCACGCCCGCTTCCCTGAATACGGCCATGCCCAAATCCTGAAGCTGTTCGGGAGTCAAAATCATGCGGCACCTCTCAGGCATTCGGCAACCTTCCGTGCCACGACGTCGCTGACCCGGACGTTGGATTCACGGGTTACCCCGGCGATATGGGGGGTCAAGAGGCAATTGGGAACGTCCGCCAATGGCGAACCCGCCGGGAGCGGCTCCTTCTCAAAGACATCGACCATCGCCCCGGCGAGCCGACCTGAGCGGAGCGCATCCGCAAGGGCCGCTTCTTCTACAATGCCGCCCCGGGCCGTATTGATCAGTACAGCTCCCGGCTTCATGCGCGCCAGCCGTCCCGCGTCGAAAAGCTGGCGGGTATCAGGCGTAAGCGGTACATGCAGGCTCACGGCATCCGCTTCGGCAAGCAGGGTTTCCAGCATCACCGGTTCCACGCCCAGCTTTTCCCAATCCGGTGCGTCCGCCGGCAAAAAAGGATCATAGGCCATGACCCGCATCCCACAGGCACGGGCGCGCAGCGCCACGTCCCGGGCGATCCCTCCGAATCCGACAAGACCGAGCACCTTGCCGGATATCTCGCCGCCCACCATACGTTCCCTGGGCCATGACCCGGCGGCGACAGCGAATGTTCCGCAATAGCAGCCTCGGGCGAGCATAAGCAGCCCGGCGAGCACATATTCGGCCACCGCCGTGTTGTTCGCGCCTGTGGCCGGAATAACCGCGATGCCCCGTTCCCGGCAGGCCTTGCAGTCAATATTGTCAAGGCCCACGCCAAGGCGGCCCACTACGCGCAGATGTGCGCCTTCCAGCAGCGCGCCACGCACCTGCGTCCGATTGCGGACGATGAGCGCGCGGCACCCAGCTGCGGCGGCGGCCAGTTCCTCGGGCCTGTCCACGAGGGTTTTGTCATAAAGAACATCAAACGACGCCCTCAGATCGGCGACGGCGGCCTCATCCATGAACTCTGAAATAACGATTTCTGCCATGTCGTACTCCCGGCCCGCCCGCCTTCCGGGGAAAAAGCGTTCAAGCCATTTGATCTTCTATATTATATAAGATAAAAAGTACTGAAAGATTCTCCGGAGGAACCATGACCCCATCATCGAAACTCACATTCGCTCCACTGTACGAACAGGTGAAAAAGGCCATTCTCAACCGCATCATTGCCGGAGAATGGGGGCCGGGAAGCTTCCTGCCCAGTGAAATCGCACTCGCTAAAGAATACGGAGTCAGCCAAGGAACGCTGCGCAAGGCCCTTAATGCGCTTACCCGCGAAAAACGGCTGGTCCGCTACCAGGGCAAGGGAACCGCTGTGGCCGTACTCGACGAAGACAGTTCCCTGTTCCCCTTCTTCCTTCTCAGCGACAGGAACGGAAAACGCGTCTACCCGCTTTCACAAATCTACGGCGTACGGCTCGCCACGCCGTCGGACGCCGAACGGGCGGCTCTCGAGCTTGCTCCGGACGCCAAAGTCATCCACATCGACCGTGTACGTATGCTCAACGATTTCCCGGTCATCAACGAACGGGTCGCGCTACCGACCGCCCGTTTTCCCCATTTCAACTTCGAGTTCGATAAAGTGCCGAACACCCTCTACGAGCACTATCAAATCCATTTCGGCATCACCGTGGCCCACGCCACGGAACAGATCGAAGTCACCATGCCGGACAGCGGAGACCTCAAGCGGCTTAACATAGAGCGGAACCATCCGTTGCTGCTGGTGACCCGCACATCCTTTGACCTTCAGGACCGCCCCGTCGAATTTCGCATCAGCCGGATCAACACGGGCAACCACGTGTACCGCGCCGACCTGCGCTGAGCGCGCCCCTTCCGTCCCTGAGCCCCCGAAGCGGTTTCGGAGATTCTTTGGACTGATATATTGAAGGCAGGAGGTTTCCCTCCCGCCTTCTTTTTTATAGGGATTCCAGCGATATTAGGCGCTTTCGTACAGACGGGTCATAACGAACTGGTTCTGCTTCAGAGCTTCGGCGGCGGTCATACGGCCGGCGATGGTCTGGAACATCATGTCGAGCAGCTTGTCGCCAGCCTGGTCGAGATTCATTTCGCGGCGCAGGATACCGGACACGTCCACGTCCATGTGTTCGGACATGGTACGGATGGTGCGCGGGTTGGCGGACAGTTTGATAACGGGCACGATCGGGTTGCCGATGATGTTGCCCTGGCCGGTGGGGAAGAAGTGCACCACGTAGCCGGCGGCGGCCACGAGGGTGATCATTTCAGCGGCGGCGGAGGAGGAGTCCATGAACCACAGGCCGGGGCCGGTAGGCGTCACAGCCTTGTCCAGCGTGCCGATGACGGGCGCCTTCGTGCCGATCTTCTGAATGTTGCCGAGGGCCTTTTCCTCGATGGTGGTCAAGCCGCCTTCGATGTTGCCCTTGGTCGGCTGAGAGTCGGAAAGGTCGGAGGTCTTGTGGTCGTCGATAACCTTGGCGTAACGGTCAAAGAACGCGGTAAATTCGCTGCGGACCCGGTCATTGGCGCAACGGGCCTTCACCAGATGTTCGCCGCCGGTGAGTTCGGTGGTTTCACCGAACACCAGCGTGCAGCCTTCTTCATACAGCTTGTCGAACGCGTTACCGACGGTCGGGCAGGAGGCCAGGCCGGAGGTGGTGTCGGATTCGCCGCATTTGCAGGAAACCCACAGGTCGGAGATGGGGCATTCCACTTTCTGGAGGGCGGAGGCGTACTGTACGAATTCCTTCGCCTTGCGGGAAGCGCGGGCGATGGTGTCGATCTGGCCGTGCTGTTCGATGCCGAAGCCGGCAACGGGCTTGCCGGTCTTGGCAATGCCGTCCACCACGTCCTGGGTCCACTTTTCTTCGATGCCGATAACGATGACGGCGGCAACGTTCGGGTTGCTGCCGGCGCCGATCAAGGTGCGGAAGTGGAGGTCAAGGTCGGCACCGAACTGCAGACGGCCGTAAGGATGCTGGATGGCAACGGTGCCGCCGATGTTATTGGCAACGGCGTTGCAAGCGGGCTGGGAAAGGTCGTCCAGGGGCAAAATCAGCACATGATTACGAATGCCCACGCGGCCGTTGTCGCGGCGATAACCGAAAAATGACTTTTGCATGTGACCTACCACCTTTTGGTCTTGACGTTGTGGACATGAAGATGCTCGCCCTGACGGATGGGTTTGACAACCTTCCCGATATCGGTGCCGTACTTGAAGACGGTGTCGCCGACATTCAAATCCTTGAGAGCGATCTTGTGTCCGATCGGAATGTCATCGAGAACCTTGAACGTAATGGTCTTGTCCTCTTTCATGATCCAGCCAGTCAGTTCCTGACCGGCCTTCACGCCTTCCACGGTGATGACGCCGACGCTGTCGCCGTCTTCATGAACCAGAAATTGCACTGACATGATTGCCTCCTAAGGTTTGGTTCAAATGCGATTCTTCTGTATTATGTCTTATACAAGACTGTCAAGTAAACAACTGATCCTTTCCGGACGAACGTTTTAATATAGATAAAACTATATATTCTAAAACGTTTCAGGCCAGGGGTTAAGAACGGGTTATGAATGTTTCACGGAAACAGGCAACGCACACGGCAGGCTAAAGGAACATCCCCTCAGGTACCGGAACGTTGAGCAGCAGCGTAAAGCCCGCCCATACCAGCAAGCTGAAGCCAATCGCAAATGCGATCGCCGTTCGCGCAAGACGCGGCAGGCCGCGGCTGTGATCGCCGAGGATGAGCGTGGAGCCAGCGATGAACCCCATCGTAGTGACGAGGAAGCCGAACACCGGGATAAGCACGACGTAGCACAAAGAGGTCGCGCAGATGATGCCGATCTTGCACCACGCCACAGCCTCACCGCCTTCGGGTTCGGCGGCCTCACGGGAGCGGCGCCACAACCCCTTGCCGACGAAATACGCTCCGCCCGCGCCGATCAGCGTAGTCAGCACTTCGGGAAAGACACGGCTGACCCCTTCCAGACCTTCGTACTGGACAAGGAAGGCGGCGGCGATGGCGAGGAAACCAATCCCCGCGAACAGATCCGTCTTCCAGCCGGGACGGGGGCCTTCAGGAAGCAGAGCGGCGTGCTTGCGGTTACGCAGCTTGAGCAGAAACGGCGTCAGCAACGACAAGAGCAGCGCGGCAATGAGCACCTTATTGATCGAGCCTTCGAACATGACGGACATCAGGCCACCGTCCACCGAACGGGACAAGTCCACGCTCTTTCCAAGGTTCTCCTCGATCATCGGCCCAAGGATGACGCCAAGGGCCATTGCACCGGTGTCCATGCCCACCTTGCCGCCAAAGAACCCGACGAGCCCGAAGGCGAGCACTACCCATATGTCCACCAGGCTGTTGCTGATGGCGTAGGCCCCTATATAGGCCAGCACCACGATGCCGATGGCGACCAGCGTAAGCCGGATGCTCAGAAGCCGAGCCATAGTCCGACACAGCACGAAGCCGACGGGGATCATCAGCAGGTTCACCGCGAACTGGGACATGATGAACGTATAGGCCAGATCTCCGGATGCGGTGAATATCTTGAATCCCGGCTGGATGCCGTGAGCCATGAGCGCCCCGAGGATGACCGCCGCCACCGCGCTGCCGGGGATACCGAGGGTCAGCATGGGGATGAGCGAGCCGCCGATGACCGCATTGTTCGCGCTTTCGGAGGCGGCGACGCCCTCAATGCACCCCTTGCCATAGCGGGAAGGATCCTTGTCCCACCGCTTGGACTCGTTGTAGGAAATGATCGAGGCGATCTCGCCCCCCGCGCCGGGAAGCATCCCAACCCACGTCCCGATGATGGAGGAGCGGACAAGCACCGTCTTGCAGCGGGTGGTAAGATACCGGAGTACTTTGCCGAACGCGCCCTTGTGCGGATGATATTCCGCGATGAAGGTCTTGTCTGTACCGATGAGGTACAGCACTTGCGAGAATGAGAACAGGCCGATCATGCAGGGTATCACGGACACGCCCTGCAAAAGGTCGTAAGTCCCGAAGGTGAAGCGCGGCGCGCCGGTGTTGGGGTCGAGCCCGATGGTGGAAACCAAGATGCCCACTGCACCGGAAACGATGCCTTTTCCCATGTTGTCCGGGGTCATCACCGCGATGGTGGAGAGCCCGAAGAGACACAGCCAAAAACTTTCCGGTCCGCCGAATTGGAGTGCGAATCGTGCCAAAGATCCGGCAAGACACAGCAGGAACACCGTCCCCACGATGCCCCCGAAGGCCGAGGACAAAAGCGACGTGTACAGCCCAATATCCGCGTCACCCTTCTGGCACAGCGGCCAGCCGTCGAACGTGGTCGCCACGGAGGAAGGCGTGCCCGGCGTGCAGATGAGAATGGCCGAGTTCGCGCCGCCATAGATGGCCCCAGCGTATATCGCGCCGAGCATGATCAGGCCGCTGGTCGGGTTCATGGCGAACGTGGCCGGGACCATGAGCGCCACCCCCATGGTGGCGGAGAGCCCCGGAAGCGCCCCGATGATGATGCCTCCGGCGAGGCCCGCAATCATCAAAAGGATATTCAACGGTTCGAACAGATTGAGAATAGCCGGCAAAATGAATTCTGTCATGCGAAACGTCCTTTCGAAGCGATGCAGCGCTCCGCTCCCATAACGGGAGCGGAAGCACTATTTCTTGAGCAATCCGGCTGCGGAAAGGGCCTCTTGAGCATGAGCCTGCTGCCCGGCGATGTAGGCCGCAAAAGCTTCGCCGTCCATGTATTCGGCGGGCTGCCCAGCCTTCTTCATATCGGCCAGATACTCAGGATCTTCGCAAATCTTCTTGAAGAGCACCCGCAAAGCGTCGAGCTCGGCGGGCTTGATGCCCTTGGGCGCGGCAAAACAGCGGCGGATGTCGGACACCATGTCGATGCCCGCTTCGCGCAGCGTCGGGACGTCGGGCAGGAAGCCATTGCGCTTTTCGGCGGCGACATTGAGCACCCGGAACTCGTCGATGGAACGCATCACATCGTTGATGTTTCCGAAAATCATGTCGATTTCCCCGCCGAGCAGCGCCGCGTTCTGGTCTGCGGCACCCTTGTAGAATACACTGGTCAGCTTGGCGTCGGGATACTTTTTGCCGTAGTCGAGGAACATCAGGTGGTGGCCCGACAGAGGGCCGACGAGGCCGACGCGGATCTTGCCGGGGTTTTTACGAGCTGCGGCGATGATTTCGCTGGTCGACTGGTAGGGGCTGTCCTTGCGGACGGCGATGCACTGGGGATCGTTGACGACCTGGCAAATGTACTTGAAGCTGTCAGGGGTGAACTGGGCGTTCTGCGCCAGCGGCTGGAGGATGATGTGGGGGACGTTCAGGCCGCCGATGGTGTAGCCGTCCGGGCGGGCCTTGGCTATTTCCGTAAACCCGATGATGCCTCCCGCACCGGGCTTGTACACGAACACCCACGGCTGCGGCGCATACTTATTCCAGTACTTCTGCATAATCCGAGCCTGCACGTCGCTCGAACCGCCCGCAGTGAAGGCGATGATCATGTTAATAGGTTTCTCGGGATAGGCCGCCGCTGCGGGCATAGCCAGCAACCCCAGCAGACACAACGCCGTACGCAAACAGGACAACAGTTTCATAGAGGCTCTCCTTACTTGTCGGTGATACAACACTCCTGACGCTGTATGACAACGCGCCGTTCCCCGAGCGGGCCATCCTTGAAGCGGTATCAGTTTCAAGAACGCCATTCACGGGAAAACATGATTTCCCGTAGATTCGCGGGTGGTTCCTTCCGAATCCGGACGTTCCGCCTCCTTCAAGGCCGAGATGCTCCGGTTCGGCGCGTATTGTCCCTCTCACTGTGAATCTTTTGTAAGATGTCTTATATAAGATTGTCAAGTGAAAAAGAACACAGATTGCCATTAAAATAGATAACTATTTGAAACTGAACATTCTTTTTCTATAAAAAGAAGCTGTTCAACCCCGTGGCATCCATTATCCTGGTGAATACCCTGAAGACATCGGCGCTTCAGCACACTCAGTTTCTTTTTTTCACAAGATAGAACGTCAAAACGGATTCACTTTGAAACGCCGTTAGAGCGGATTGTACCTCTCTCAAGGCCTCATCCTAAGAAAAGCCTGGACTACCCCTGCACACTCAACGGCGTGCCGGATATCCATCCGGCACCAACTGCCTATCTCGTGTAAATAATTACAATAAATACTGCAGGAAACGGATATGCCCTTGTTACGGAGCTACGCGAAACCGCCTCCGGACAAGGAGGCCGGGCCCACCCCGCGCCGTTTCATACGCCACTCGGTTAAAACAAAAAAAGCCGTCCCCGCCTATTGGCATGGGACGGCCCGTATTTCACGAGGCGAAACGCAAAGTGCTTATAGCCCCCACTCCGAAGGCGCGACCCGGTGGAAGTCTTCGTTCTGGGCGGCGATGTCGAGGGGGAGGGATTCGAGATCATCCAGCGCGGGGATGCTCTCTCGGCCGAAGAATTCGCGGAAGTCGGCTATCTTGATATAGCTCTTGCACGAGCGGCAGACATGAACCTGGTACCCCGGTTCGTTTTCCGTCGTGAAATAGTCCAGTTTCTTGGCATCTTCCTCAAGACAGAACGGGCATTGGATGCGCTTGGCCCGGAACGTCGTCCGGCAGTACGAACACGTATGCATCCGCTTTCCGCCCTTGTTGATGTCCCGGCCCTCGTTGCGCGACGGCTCAGGGCCGCTCAGATGCCCGATGAAAGCCGGGCTCCCGCATACCGGACAGTGCCCGTGCTGCCAAACGTCGTTCTGCGGATAGGCGGAGGAAAGCGCCTCGCCCGCGGCTTCGAGCCACGGCTCCATGCTGTTGTACACAAGGAACGGCAGCAAATTGGGCGCGTCGGGCGCTTCCTTGGCCCATGCCTCAAAGGGTTCGGCGTTTTCCAGCATGTAGGCGCGGAACAGTTCTTCGGGCCGGATGTCGCCCCGGATCAGCTTATCCCGGACAAGCTGCGCAGTCGTGCGGAGCTGCGGCAGGGATTCCGCCACTTCCAAGATAGCGCGGAAAAGCTTCTCGGCCCCCTCCGCATCGACGGGGAATTGCTCCCTGGCCAGCAGCGGCGCCCCCTGCCGATGCTCCATATCGCCGCAGACCAAAGCCGGATCGACGGAAACCGCCAACGAAGCCCTCACCTCACCTTGCAGGCGGCATACGTCCTTTACGAGTTCCAAAAGTTCCTGCGGAAACCACGTCTTATCCTCAAGTGCGGCGAACTTCTTCACCAATCTGTCGTTCTTCGACGCTTCCATCTATCCTCCCGTGCACGGGCGCTGGGCCGGCACCTCAAAAATGCATACTAAAAAGCGAGGCCCAAGAGAGGCACCCGCCGCGGATCAACTTCATCCATAACGGCCCAACGGTGTCAGCGCAAGGCGTTTTGGCACCCTCCTTTATCCAAGCGCCGGGATCGCCTCGTCAAAACTTCCCCGGATCGCCCAACCATGGGCCATATACAGGCACGCGCGAAAAAACTCTTTCTCACCCGCGTCTGAAAAAGCCCCCTTCCCTGCGGCGGAGGGCTCAATCCTTCCCTAATTGTTCAAGTGTTCCTTGAAGAAAAAGCCTTTTCACCCCAAAAGGAGTTGCGGGGCGATCCCATCGCCGATTCGGAATAAGAAGCCGCGCAGACGGCAAAAACCGATCCAGCCCGAAGGATACCGCCGCATGGAGGCTGCACATTTTCCTCTGCGCTTCCCCACGGGATACAAAGCGGGCCTCCCTGCTCTGCGCAGCCTCAGATCCGCAACCGTTCCGCCTTGCTCCTGCGGGTCAGCGTCGCCCCGTCCAGCTTGCTCATGGCGTCCATCAGAAGGACACGGTACGTCCCCGAACCTCCGTCCACGGACAGCAGTTTCTCATACGCCAGCTCCCCGCAAATCCCCATGGCCGACATGGCGCAGACGCAGGACGGCAAAAGCGCCTGCGGGTCGGCTCCCACGCAGCAGCCGATGACCCCCGCCGACATGCAGCCCGTCCCCGTGATGTTGGCCATCATAGGATGCCCGTTACGGATGGCCCATGCTTCATGGCTGTCCGCGACAATATCGATAGGACCGCTGATCACGATGGCCGCTCCAGTCTGGGTACTGACCTTCCGGGCAAGATCCGTATGCCAGCGCAGATTGCCTTCCGTACTCAGGGCGTCAAGGTTCGCGTCCACCCCCTTGGTTGTGCCGATCCCTTCCGCCAGATACGCGATTTCCGAAATATTGCCCTTAATGACGTCAAAACGGACTTCCCGGAGCAACATCGCTGCTGTTTCATTGCGAAAACGGGAAGCCCCCACGCCCACGGGATCGAATACCACGGGGCGGCCCAGCCTGTTGGCCTCCTTCCCTGCCGCCAGCATGGATTGTACCGTCCGCTCGCTGAGCGTGCCTATGTTCAGCACCAGCGCGGAGCAATGCCCGACGATCTGCTCCACTTCACGCAAATCATCGGCCATGATGGGCGAACCGCCCAAAGCCAGCGTCATGTTGGCACAATCATTGACGGTGACATAATTGGTAATAAAATGCACCAGCGGCCTTTTTTGCCGTACGGCGCTCAGTATATTTTCAAATGAGTTCATCCTTCAGCCTTCCTTTCCCCATCGGCGGGATGTTCTTCAAGCACACGACCCAGCCATATGGGGCCGTTTTCACCAGACCTCGGCAACCGGCTCCCGGACACCGGCCCGTACAGCGGAAACCCGCCGACCCATCAGAGCCTTTCCAGCGCCTTTCTTCCGGGCGGGAAACCTTGCCTTCAGACGCGAGGCATCCCATGATTTGGCCATCATGTCTATGCCATTCACTCCCCCCTACGCAACCGAGAAGGCCTGGGCTTTGCCTGTCCGCCATCCATGTTGCCCGTACCATTCCGGCCATACTCCTTGGGCGTTTCACTGTAGGGAACCCATTACATTTCGCTGAGACGCCTCTCCCCGCTTTACGGGAAGACCGCCTTTTTCTTCCCCTTATTTTCCGCTTTACAAAGGAATATTTCCACAAGCCCCTTTTTCTCCGAAACAGGATTGACACAAGGCCTATGCTGGACTAGCAGTAGGGTATCTGTAACCAGATCATGCAATGATTTAAACTATATATGCTTATATGAGCATATATCAGCATTCCTGCGGCGGAACCACCGTTTCCGCCCAATATCGGGAGGATCACCATGAGCGTATCACGCCGAGGCTTTCTGAAGTTCGGTCTTGGGGCCGCGCTGGCGGGCGCCGTTTCCGGGCTCGGATTCAACTTGCGCCCCGCTTTCGCGCAGGCCAAGGAATTCAAACTCAAGTGGACGAAACAGACCACATCCATCTGCTGTTACTGTGCCGTGGGCTGCGGGCTCATCGTCAGCACCAGCACATCTGACAACCCACTCGGCAAGGGCCGCGCCATCAACGTCGAAGGCGATCCGGATCACCCGATCAACGAGGGCTCCCTCTGTCCCAAGGGCGCGTCCACGTGGCAGCTTACCGTCAACGATCAGCGCCCCAAGAAGCCACTTTACCGCGCCCCCCACGCCACCGAATGGAAAGAAGTGGAATGGGAATGGGCGATGGAAGAAATCGCCAAGCGCGTGAAGGAAAGCCGCGACAAGTCGTTCACGGAAAAGAACGACAAGGGCCAGCTCGTCAACCGCACCGAAGCCATGGCTTCGTTCGGTTCCGCCGCAATGGACAACGAGGAGTGCTGGGCCTATCAGTCCATCCTCCGCAGCCTCGGCCTGGTGTATATCGAACACCAGGCGCGCCTCTGACACAGCGCCACTGTTACGGCTCTGGCAGAGTCGTTCGGACGCGGTGCAATGACGAATCACTGGAACGATTTGGCGAACAGTGATTGTATCCTCATCATGGGCAGCAACCCTGCCGAAAACCATCCCATTTCCTTCAAATGGGTGCTCAAGGCTCAGGATAAGGGCGCGAAGGTCGTCAGCGTCGACCCGCGCTTCACCCACTCTTCGAGCAAGGCCGACTTCTATGTCCAGCTTCGCGTGGGCACGGACATCGCCTTCCTCGGCGGGATGATCAACTATATCCTGAACAACGACAAATATTTCAAGCAGTACGTCATCGACAGCACCAACGGCCCCACGGTCGTCGGCGAGCGGTTCGGGTTCAGCGACGGCCTCTTCTCCGGCTTCAACGCCGACAAGAAGAGCTACGATAAGAAAACGTGGGCGTTCGAAATGGACGCCAACGGCGTTCCCGTGCGCGACGAGACGCTCACGCATCCCCGTTGCGTCTTGCAGCTTCTCAAGAAGCACTACGACCGCTACACGCTCGACAAGGTGTCCGAGACCACCGGAACGCCCAAGGAAGACCTCCTGCGCGTCTATGAAACCTTCGCGTCCACCGGTGCGCCCGACAAGGCCGGGACCATCATGTACGCTATGGGCTGGACCCAGAAAAGCGTGGGTGTGCAGAACATCCGCGCCATGTCCATCATCCAGCTCCTGCTCGGCAACATCGGCGTGGCGGGCGGCGGCGTCAACGCGCTGCGCGGCGAATCCAACGTGCAGGGTTCCACCGACCAGGCGCTCCTTGCGGACATCTGGCCCGGCTACCTGCCCGTGCCCACTTCCACGCTGACGACTCTCGCGGACTACAACGCCACCACGCCCAAGACCAACGATCCCAAGAGCGTGAACTGGTGGGGCAACCGGCCCAAGTACACGGCGAGCTTCCTCATGTCGCTCTATCCCGGCGTGACGCCCGATGTGGCCTACAGCTACGTCCCGCGCCTCGACGCCGACAAGAAGCGGACCGACTACATGTGGATGTCCATCTTTGACCGCATGGTCGAAGGCAAGCTCGACGGCCTGTTCGCCTGGGGCATGAACCCCGCCTGCTCCGGCCCGAACGCCAACAAAAGCCGCGGGGCTATGGAAAAGCTCAAGTGGCTGGTGAACGTCAACCTGTTCGACAACGAAACCGGTTCGTTCTGGCGCGGCCCCGGCAAGGACCCGACCCAGATCGCCACGGAAGTCTTCTTCCTGCCCTGCTGCACGTCCATTGAAAAGGAAGGCTCCATAGCCAACTCAGGCCGCTGGATGCAGTGGCGCTATGCCGGCCCCGACCGTTACGGCGAAACCAAGCCCGACGGCGACATCATGGTCGAAATGATGCTCGCCATCCGCAAGCTCTATAAGGAGCAAGGCGGCGTCTTCCCCGAACCGATCCTTGGCCTCGGCATCGACAAGTGGATGGAAGGGCACGAGTTCTCGCCCGCCAACACCGCCAAGGTCATGAACGGCTACTTCCTGCGCGACGTGACCATCGGCGGCAAGCTGTACAAGGCCGGGCATCAGGTCCCCGCCTTCGCCATGCTGCAGGCCGACGGCTCCACCGCCAGCGGCAACTGGCTGCACGCGGGCTCGTGGACGGACGAGGGCAATATGATGGCCCGCCGCGACAAAACGCAGACGCCTGAGCAGGAAAAGATCGGCCTGTTCCCGAACTGGTCCTACGCATGGCCCATGAACCGCCGCATCATCTACAACCGCGCCTCCGTGGACAAGCAGGGCCGCCCGTGGAACCCGGACAAGCCGGTCATCCAGTGGCGCGACGGCAAGTGGGTCGGCGACGTGGTGGACGGCGGCGGCGATCCCGGCACCAAATACCCCTTCATCATGCAGAAGGACGGCCAGGGCGCGCTCTTCGGGCCAGGCCGCGAAGACGGGCCGCTCCCCGAGTTCTACGAACCGATGGAATCGCCCTTCGAGAAGCACGTCTTCTCCGCGCAGCGCAGCAACCCCGTGGCGTTCAAGGCCATCGGCGAAGTGCTGGCCGTGGCGGACGAGCGCTTCCCGTTCATCGGCACGACCTACCGCGTCACCGAGCACTGGCAGACGGGCCTCATGACCCGCCGCTGCTCGTGGCTGGTGGAAGCCGAGCCGCAGGTCTTCGCGGAGCTTGATCCGGAGCTTGCCAAGGAACGCGGCATCGGCAACGGCGACGTGGTGCGCGTCAGCAGCGCCCGCGGCAACCTGCTTGCCAAGGCCATCGTGACCAACCGCTTCCAGCCCATGAACGCCAACGGCAAAACCGTGCACATGATCGGCCTTCCCTGGCACTTCGGCTGGCTGGTGCCCAAGCGCGGCGGCGACAGCGCAAACCTTCTCACCGCCGCCGTGGGCGACCCCAACTCCGCCATACCGGAATCCAAGGCCTTCATGGTCAACATCGAAAAGATGCCTGATCAGGATTTGCCGGAGTAGTTACTGAGATGGGTTACGAGACCGGGGGAGGGCGTTTTTTTAAAAGCGCCCTCCCCGGCCCCCCACCCGCAAAAACTTTGACTGGAGGGGAGGCGGCGCGACGGGAGTTCCGTTGACCGGACGGCTGAAAGGCAAAGGTTCCCTAGTAAATCTCCCTCCGGGCAACCGAAAAAATGTTCGTGGCGAAAATTTTGCCGGGCGGAAAAGCCATTATCCTTTGCAACGGCCCTTCCAGCACGTAACAAGAAAACAGCCGTTCCGGGAAACTTCCGCCAAGGGAAACCGGCCGGGCCGTCCCAAACGCCGCCCGTCCCGTTTATAAAAGTCTAGGGAAAAGGGGGAGGTTTGGAGGGGGGAAGGGGAACCCTTCTTCAGATAGGGGTCCCCTTCCCCCCTCCAAGTTCACCGCTCCCTCCCCTCCACCCCGATAAAGGAGTCCATCATGGCGAAAGCCTTTTTTGTCGACCTGACGCGCTGCACGGGCTGCCGAGGCTGCCAAATCGCGTGCAAGCAGTGGAAGAACCTGCCCGCCGAGGAAACGACGAACCGCGGCGGACACACGAACCCGCCGGACCTGTCCAGCGTGACCTACAAAACCGTGCACATGCGCGAAGTGGGCAAGGGAAAGGACTTCAGGATGTTGTTCTTCCCTGAACAATGCCGCCATTGCGAACTGGCCCCGTGCATGACCGCTTCGACCATCGACGGCGCCATCGTGCAGGACGAAAAGACGGGCGCGGTACTGTTCACGCCCCTGACCGCCCAGCTTGACGGCCAGGCCGTGCGCGAAGCCTGCCCCTATGATATCCCGCGTGTTGACCCGCAAACAAAGCAGATCCACAAGTGCGACTTCTGCAACGACCGGGTGCATCAGGGTGTGCTCCCCGCGTGCGTCCTGTCCTGTCCCACCGGGTGCATGAATTTCGGCGAACGGGAAGATATGGAAAACCTCGCCGAGCAGCGGCTTGCGGAAGTTAAAGAACGTTTTCCCAATGCCGTATTGGGTGACAACGGCATCGTACACGTGATATACTTGTACGCGGAAGATCCCAATCTGTACCACAAGTTCGCCGTATTCGCTCAGAACGACGCCAACCCGATGACGCGCCGCCAGCTTTTTGCGAAACTGCGCCGACCTGTGGCTTAGTCCTCAGCACCCGGAGTTGTAAACGTGAGAAAGGAACTCTTGACCCTTGCCGTGGCCTGTCTCCTGTGTGTCCCCGCTTTCGCCGCCGATGACGAAGAACCCAAAGGCGTCAGCGATATCAAGGAGGTCGGCAAAGTTATCCGCAATCCCATCACCATTGAGGCGACCGGCGGAAAGCAGAAGATGGATGTCGTGTTCAACCACTCGTCGCACCGGCGCGTCCGTTGCCAGACCTGCCACCACGCGCTGCCTTCCGACATCGACGCCAAGTACGTCTCCTGCGGCGCGAGCGAGGAATGCCACTCCGTGCCCCGTGGCGACGACGGCGTCGCCCCGAGCCTCTTCAAAGCGTTCCACGCCAAGGACAGCGATCATTCCTGCTACGGTTGCCATATGAAAAAGCGTAAGCAGTACACAGGGTTCCAAAAGGGTTGCTTGCCCTGCCACGAAAAGGCTCAGAAGGATCCCAAGGCTCCGGCCGTTGCTGAAAAGACGTTGAACTAACCCCCCGCCATAGCGGGTTCCCGTCTATGGACAAGGCGGCTTTCCACAAAGGGAAGTCGCCTTTTTTCGGAAAAGGCCGGTGTATCCGCTCTCAAGAGCCTTTGCCCCGTCCGCCGATGTTTGCCGATTTCCATCTCCGCAACGGATTCCGCCCCTTGCCCAAAGAAACTTTTTTGGAAAAAATACTTAGCCAGCCCCTGTCTGTTCCCTTTGTCACGAGCACTCCCTTTTTTCCGCAACCGTTTTGCCTCCAGCCGAGAATATGATACAAAGAGCCAGACATCAGCGCATTCCCATCCTCTTGAGAGGTTCCGCCGGGGAGGCATCGTGTACGGAATAGTCATGGCGGGTGGCCTGTCGTCCCGCATGGGGCGGAACAAGCTTCGTCTCTCGATTCACGGCGACGGCAAGGACATGCTTGAGCGCACGGTAGAGCTGCTCGGCGGCTTCACGGACGACGTGTTCGTCTCCTGCCGCGCCCCCGAAGACGCCGCCCCCTTCAAGGCCATTCCCGACGAGGTGGATCGTCAGGGGCCGTTCGGCGGGGTCTATTCGGCACTGCGCCGCCTGCAAAAGCCCATATTGGTCCTCTCCTGCGATCTGCCGTTCATGGACGGCCCGACGCTTCGCCGCCTGCTCGATGCGCGGGAAGCCCGTTTGCCCGGCACCATCATGACCACGTATCAGCAAGAGGAAACGGGATTCATCGAAGCGCTGGTAGCGGTGTACGAGCCCGCGTGTCTGCCTTGGTTCGATGCCGCGTGGGAACAGGGTATCCGCAAGTTCAGCGTGGTCATCCCCGAAGAGCTGCGCACCCATGTCCCCTACTCGCGCTCGGAAGCCTTGCCCTTTTTCAACATCAACTATCCCGCCGACTTTGAAATCGCCCGCCGCCTCGCGGAGCTGATGAGGAGGGACGGGATGTAGAGACGGGAAGGAAGAGAAGACGTGGAGGGGAGAGGGAGGGGCTTTCTGGAGAAAGCCCCTCCCTCTCCCCTCGAAACCTCCCCGCTCCCACCCCAAAGACTGTCAAAATCCCCCGGCAAAGCCGGGGGCTTGAAACGCGGTGACCGCTCAAAACGGTTTTTGCTATTCGCCTACGGCGAATTACAGCAGCTTAAGCTGCTCCGCTCTCCTGTCCTCTTTTTCCTGATTTCGTATGTAGAGCCGAATTTCCCGCTCTCCCATTCCTACCGTGCTTACGAAATAGCCTCTGGCCCAGAAGCTCTCTCCTGTTATTTTACGAACTTTTCCAAAGCGTCTCGCGATTTCAATGGCACTTTTCCCTTTCAGATAGCCTACTATCTCCGACACCCTATACTTGGGCGGAATCGACAACAACATATGCACATAATCCGCACATAAGTGCCCCTCCAAAATGGTGCAGCCTCGGCGGTTCGCCAGTTCTCGAAACATATTTACTAGTTCTTGCCGAATGCTACCGTACAAAATCTTTTTCCTGTATTTGGGGATCCAAACAACGTGATACTTGCACTCCCAAACTGTATGATTTAAACTTTGTAATTGCTTCATAAAAAGCCTCCTTGTTCTGCCTTGAGCGGTTCGGCAAGGAGGTTTATTGTTTTAGGGAATTGTCAAACTGCAGGAGCCCCCCGGCTTAGCCGGGGGATCACGTCAAGGATTTGTATGCGGGCATCAGGTCGGCTCCGTTTGGCGTAAAGGGCCGACCATCGTCTTTGCCCGAGCAAAGAAAATGTAAAAACTGTTTTAGCATCCATTACATACGTTCGAGGATTGAGGCATGTCCATCTTTCCGAAATCAATATCCCCTCAATGCCGTTCTCTTTTGAAACGGAATACCATTACCATTTCAAAACGGATGCTCCCTTAACCATACAAAAACAGCGTACTGTATCCCGCTGTCCGGGCATCACATCCGCTCCCGCAGCCGACCGTACTTTTGCATGGTTCTACAAATCCGCAACAACGGAAAAGACACCTCCATTCACAGCAAAAGCAGTGAACAGGGATTCGATAAAGTTGAAAAGTTTAGGGGATGAGAGAAGGGGGATATATCCTCCCCGCCCCCAAGGAGCTCCCATGAATCCACTCAAATCCCTGCGGCAGCGGTACGTGGAGCTGTCGGAACCGTACCGGCTGCTGCTGCAGCTCAAGGCCGTAACGGGCGGGTTCTCGCGTTCGCTCCTGCCGGAATGCCTGCGTGAGGCGGGTGTCCAGCCGCCGCGCGGGCAGGTCTGGAACGCCGGGGATATCAGAACCGCACTCCACACCCTGCGCCAGATGGGGCTCACCGACGACAAGGACCGCGTCGTTGCGGAATTCGAGCATGATCTCTGTATAGAGGGCCTGCAACGCATGGCCCCGGCGGTGCGGAAGGTGCTGGTACGGGGGGCGGGCATCCATACCGCCGCCTTGAGGCTGCGCCTTGCCGTATATGAACGGGATCTCAAGGCCTATGAAAGGGCCCGGCTTGACGCACAAGCGATGGAGGAAGGCGGCAACCATCCCTTCGCCGGGCAGTTTGCCGATACCCCCACCGATCCGGGCTGGCTGGCCGCACTCCCTCCGCGCATGAGGCTGGACGTGATCACCAACAACCTCATTCCGCTCGTCGAGGCAGGGAGCATCACCAGAAACCTACGCAACTGCCTGGACGTTTTGCCGCAACTGCGCTCCTCACTGGCGGATCTGCCTCCCTGCCCGGCACTGATCCTGTTCGACGCGCTCGCCGGACGCTACGCGGAAGCCCGCGCCCAGATTGTGCCGCTGCTGCTCGACAGGACGGAATTCAAGGGCCCCCTGTTTCAGGGCATCATCGCCTTCCTGGAAGGCGGGGACGCCGCGCCCGCGCTCCGGGAAGCACAAAAACGCTTCCGCAAGACCTGCGGCAAACGCAAGGCGAACCTGCCCGGCCTCGGCGGTCTGTGCTTCGCGCTGGCCCTGATCCGCGCCGATCAGCCGGAACTCCGCGAAGAATGCGCCGCCATACTGCACGAACTGTCCCCCCGCCAACCCGCTTATAAAGGGCTTGCGGCTGCAAAGGCGCTTCTCGGCCTCGCCAACGGACGCTCCGAAGCCGCCATGCTCAAACGCATTGAAGATCTGCCTTCCGATCCGCTCTCCGAGGCTATTTTCCGGGCCGTGGACGCCAGCCTTGATGACGGTTCGCACGATGACCGCCCCACGGAACGCCAGTTTGAACGGCTCAAAGGCATACTGCCGCTCACGGCCTGCCTGTTTGCGGAAACGCTGGCCCGCCTCCGCCCGCAAGGGCCGTGGAAGGCATGGATCGAAGGCTTCCCGATACGCCATGTCCGGCTTACCGATTTTCTGGACCACCGCGAAAACTGGGAGCGGGTCTTCGAAGCGCTGGTGCACAAGCTGCAACAGCCTGTGGTAAAAGAAAAAGCCAAAAAACGCATTGCATGGCTCGTTGATACCGAGCGTTTCCGCGTGGAAGCCTTGGAACAGTCTTCCAAAGGCGAGGACTGGACCGCCGGGCGCGCCATTTCCCTCAAACGGCTGCACGAGGAATCCGAAACGCTGGACTGGCTCACCGAACAGGATCGTTCCGTGCTCGCCACCTTGCGCTGGTCGCGGTCATGGAACGGCACGACCTGCGAGGCCGACCCGTACCGGGCGCTTCCCGCGCTGGCGGGCCATCCGAACCTGCTCCGGGCGTCGGACCGCGTGCCCATCTCGCTGGCCTGCAAACCTGTGGAACTGGTCGTGCGGCAGGAGCGCAACGGGTACAGCCTTGCGCTCTCGCGGTGGATGCCGCGCGGGGAAATGCAGTGCGTGGAAGCAGCCCCGCGATCCTATATTCTCTATTATCTTCCGGGACGTCTGGAAGGCACCGCCGATCTGCTTGGAGAGCATGGGCTGAGCGTTCCCACGGAAGGCGGCCCCAGGGTGTTGGAACTGATCAGGAATCTGGACGAAGACGTCGTACGCCCGGTCATCCGGGCCGAAGAGGTATCCGCATCGGTCCGGCTGCTGGTGCGCCTGCGCCCCCTCGGTACAGGCATTGAAGCCGCATTGCACGTGCGTCCGTTCGGGATGCCCGGCACCCCGGCATTCCCTGTGGGCGACGGCCCGGTGGCCCCGTTGGCGGAGGTCGAAGGCCGCGCCGTGCGCGCGGAACGGGATTTCGAAGAGGAAATCCACGCGGCGAGGGCCCTTGTGCGTGCCTGCCCGACCTTGCGCGAACGTGGCGGCATCGGCCCGTGGTGCATTGAAGATATTGAAGAGGCTTTGGATTGCCTTCTCGAACTGGAACAGGCCGGCCCGGAACTGGAATGGCCCGAAGGAGAGAAACTCCGGGTCTGCCCACAGGTTTCGACGGCACGGCTCACTGTGGATGTGCGCCATTCACGCGACTGGTTCCAGCTGCACGGGCAGATCGCGGTCAACGAGTCTCTGGTGCTGGATATGTCGCAGGTGCTGGAACGCCTCGCGCAGTCGAAAGGCCGTTTTGTACCCCTTGGGGACGGCGCGTTCCTCGCCCTGACCAAGCAATTCCGGCAGCAGCTTGATCGGCTGGAACGGCTGGCTGAACGCGACGGCGCAAGCCTCCGGGTGCATCCGCTGGCGGCGGATACGGTGTGCGATCTGCTTGACGGGGCGGAGGTCAAGGGCGACGCCACATGGGAAAGCTGGCTTGGCCGCATCCGGCTGCCCGGCGGTACGCCCGCCGTGCCGTCGACGCTGCGGGCGGAGCTGCGCGACTACCAGCTTGACGGCTATGTCTGGATGTCCCGGCTGGCCCGCTGGGGCGCGGGAGCCTGTCTTGCGGACGATATGGGGCTCGGCAAGACCGTGCAGACCATCGCCGTGCTGTTGGCGCAGGCCGAGATGGGGCCGTCGATCATCATTGCGCCCACATCCGTCTGCCACAACTGGGAAAACGAACTCGACCGCTTCGCGCCCACGCTCTCGGTGCACCGTTTCGGCCCCGGCGACCGGGCCGCACTGGTGGGGGCCCTCGGCCCCGGCGACGTGCTCGTCGCAAGCTACGGGCTGCTGCATACGGAAGCCAAATGCCTCTCCGGGCGCGAGTGGCAGGTGGCCGTTTTCGATGAAGCGCAAGCGCTCAAGAACGCTGACACCCGCCGCGCCCGGGCCAGCCGCCAGATTCCGGCAGCCTTCCGCGTGGCGCTCACGGGCACGCCCATCGAAAACCGCCTTGAGGATCTTTGGAGCCTGTTCAACCTGATCAATCCCGGCCTGCTCGGTACGCGGCAATCGTTCCAGAAACGGTTTGCCGCCGCATCCGCGCCGTCCACGGAGGAAAACGCCGTTTCCGAAGGCCAGTCCGCCGCCCGGCAAGCCCTGCGCGCGCTTGTCCGGCCCTTCATCCTGCGCCGCACCAAAAGCGAAGTCCTTACGGAACTTCCCCCGCGCACGGAACAGGTTATCGAAGTGGATCTCCCCGACGATGAACGGGCTTTCTACGAGGCGCTGCGCCGTAACGCCCTCGCCTCGCTGGAGGCCGCCAAGCAAGAGGATGCCGAAGGTTCCCAGAAATTCAGCATCCTGACCGAGTTGATGAAACTGCGCCGGGCCTGCTGCGCCCCCGCGCTCATCGATCCCGGCACCAGCCTCACGGGCGCGAAGCTCTCGGCTTTTATGGAATTGGTGGAAGAACTCGTGCGGGGCGGACACAAGGCGCTGGTGTTCAGCCAGTTCGTGGGCTGCCTTTCCGAGGCCCGCCGCCTGCTCGATGCCGCCGGATACGGATATCAGTATCTGGACGGCTCCACGCCCGACCGGGAACGCCAGGCGGCTGTGGCTGCATTCCAGTCGGGCAAGGGCGATCTCTTCCTCATCAGCCTGAAGGCGGGCGGGCAGGGGCTCAACCTTACCGCCGCCGACTACGTGATCCATCTTGACCCGTGGTGGAACCCCGCCGTGGAGGATCAGGCGTCCGACCGAGCCTACCGCCTCGGGCAGCAACGCCCCGTGACCGTCTACCGGCTGGTCGCGCGCGGGACCGTGGAGGAGTCCATCCTCAAGCTCCACCGTTCCAAGCGCGCCCTCGCCGCCGACGTCCTCGAAGGCACGGACGTGCCCCTGAGCGAAGCCGAACTCATGGATCTGATCCGCAGATAACGGCGTACCTCACCATGAAATTTGTAAAGCGATAACCTGCTGGCAGCCCACAAAAAAAAGGAGTTCGCACTCCAAAGTGAAGCCGCTTTCCGGTTTTCGGCAGACCATCAGTACGGGATGCCCCGGTTTGTTTGCAGAAGTGGCTTTCTTCGGATTACCCGGAGGAAGCCGCTTTTTTCTCTGGTAAAAGCCCTAAAAGCAGCACGTGTTACGATACGTTCACCGTTGCGGAGAAACGCAAACAAAATGTACGGCTGTCTGCCGCGAAAAGCGGCGCGGGCCGCCGTTTTCCGTGACAGACAGCCCTTTTTCATATCTCAAAATCCGGTTGTTCGCCGGGATCGGCGTTGACCTTGTGCAGACACTGGATGACCCGGCGGGCGGTCCGGGAAAGATAGGCATGTTCCAGCCAGATGAGTACGGGCGCAAGGTCGAGGCCGGGCACGTCCAACCGACGCATCGGGAAAGATTCCAACGTCCCGGCGGCCACTTCCCGCTCGGGGAGTATGGCTACGGCGGACATGCCCTGCCGGAGCAGCTTGTGCAGCAGGCGGGTATCCTGCGAATCCAGGACCACGTTGGGGCGTACCCCTTTATCCTGAAAGGCGCGCATGATCAGATCATAGCCGCCTCCGCCGTCACGCCGCCGCGAGAGCATCAGCGGCGCTTCCCTCAGTTCCTCAACGCCGATGGATCGTGCCTCGGGCGGGGGAACCCCCTGCCCATACACGGCAACGAATTCCTGCCGCGCCAACGGGAGCATGGCGTAGTTGGCGTTCTGCACCGGAAGCTGGACCAGCGCGAAGTCAAGATTCCGCTCCTGCATGTGCCGTTCGAGGGACTGGTTGTCCATGACCCAGACCCGGAAGCGCAGATCCGGGAATTCCCGGTTCAGGGCCGGAATGGGTGTACTTGCCAGCGAGAGGCACGGCGGGCACACCCCGATCCGCACCAGACCGGAGACCTTGTTCCGGCTTTCCCGAATATCCTTTTCCAGACCCGCAACATAGGAAAGGATAAACTGCGCCCGCTGATACAGGGCCTCCCCTTCCGGCGTCACCTGCCACGCCTTCCCCTCTCGATAAATAAGCTGGACATCGAGCTCTTCTTCGAGTTCCTTCAGGCGCATACTCAACGGAGGCTGCGAAATGTGCAGGGCTTCCGCCGCTTTGCTGATCTGTCCCTTTTCGACAATCGCGCAAAAATACTCTAGCCGTTTCAAATCCATGCCCACCCCGCTTCCGCGCTGCCCCGTGCCGCACGGCATCCATCCCTTACACTGTGCATATCTATTCTACTCAAATAACGAATGATTTTATCACACGCCATGCGGAGCCGCCTCTCCCGAATCTGCATATCAAAAAAGTATGCAATGCAGACTAAAAAGATATTTCTCAGAATACACAAAATGTTCTAAAAAACACAAGCAAGAGGAGGGCACAAAACCGCCCCCCGGAGGAGAATCTTATGGAATGGCGTAAAAGTCTCGCATGTGCACTGGCTCTGGCAGGGATGATGGCGTTCGGTCCGGGCGTCCGGCAAGCCGCACTGGCGGCGGACACCCACAACCTCACGATCCTCGGCGGCGGCTCGGGAGGCCTGTGGGCCATCATTTCAGAAGGCGTGGGCGAAACCCTGCGGCGGAGTATGCCCAATGTCCGCGTGACCACCGAACCCGGCAAGGACGGCCCCAATCAGGTCATGACCAGCCGGGGCGAAGTCCAGTTCGCGCTGGCGACCGACGTCCTGACCCTCAAGGCCATCAAGGGCGAAGCCCCGTTCAAGGGCCGCAAGCTCGACAATCTCCGCCTCGTCGCGGTGATGAACCCCATCAACGCGCTCCAGTTCTTCGTGGACGCCAAAACCGGGGCCAAGTCCATTCAGGACATCAAGGACAAGAAGGTTCCCTTGCGCATCACCGTCAACCGTCAGGGCACGCTCATTGACGTAGCAACGGAAGAGCTGCTCAAGACCTACGGCATCACCTACAGCGACATCGCCAAGTGGGGCGGCAAGGTCCACAAGATCCCCGGACCCGAAGCGACCGACCTCTGGGACGCCGGGCAGATGGACGCCATCGTCGAAGTTTCCCAGTTCCCCACCAGCCGCTTTTACGAACTGGGCCAGAAGCATGACCTGATCATGCTGCCCATCGATCCGGCCAATCAGGAAAAGCTGAACAAGGAACTCGGCACCTCTTCCCTGACCATCCCCGCCGGCACCTATTCCTTCCAGAAGGAAGACTGTCCCACCGTCTCCTCGCAGCTCCTGCTCATCACCAGCGCGGATCAGCCCGACGAAGTGATCACGGGCGTCCTCAAGGCCATGACGGCGAACATCGACTACCTGCACAGCGTCCACGCGAACCTGCGCGACCTCTCGCCCGAAACGATGTCGGCCAACACATCCATCCCCATGCATCCCGCAGCGGAAAAGTTCTTCCGCGAACTCAAGAAGTAACTGTCGCATCCTGCCCGGGGGCCTTCACCGGCCCCCATGTGCGGGGATTTTCCCCGCAGGGCTCGACTCGTCCCTGAAAAACGGCCCATAGGGAAAACGCCAATCCCCCGCGCGGGCGGGGAAACTCCGCAGGCGGCGCCGCGCGGAGGGGGTTCGCCCCAAGGAGTATGGTTATGAGGCTAGGATTGTTCTTCAAGGAAGGCAGACGCAGAAAGCTGTCCCCCCTATGGAGCAGGATCGTCGGCGTGCTCGTCGTCCTTTTTGCGGCGGTGGAACTGTATGGAGCGCCGTTCGGGTTCATTGACTCGTTCATCCTGCGCTCGCTGTTCGTCTCGTTCGCGATAACGCTGACGTTCATCTGCTACACCCCGATCCGCACCGAGCCCGGACAGTCCGAAAACGTCCCCGTGCCCGACATCCTGCTGGCCTGTATCAGCCTCGCGGCGGGTGCCTACATGGTGCTGAACGGGGCGGAACTCGTCACCCGCTGGACCGGCGTCGATCCCCTGACGCCCGCCGACTGGGCGGTCACGGCGACCTTCGTGCTGCTGACGCTGGAAGTCACGCGGCGCACGGTGGGCCCGGTTCTGCTCGGGATCATCCTCGTGTTCATCGTCTATAACTTCGTGGGAGAATACCTGCCCGGCTATTTCGGACATCGCGGCTCCACGATGGAAGTCTTCCTTGATCGCATGGTCTACACCTACGACGGCATCTTCGGCACCCCGGTCGGCGTGGCCTGTACCTACGTGTTCATGTTCGTGCTGTTCGGGCAGGTCTTCAACGCGGCGGGCGGCGGCAACTTCTTCTTCAGGCTCGCGGCTTCCATCGCCGGACGTATGCGCGGCGGACCGGCCAAGATATGCGTCATCGCCAGCGCCCTGTACGGCACGCTGTCCGGCAGCCCCGTGTCCGACGTCGTCACCACCGGCAGCATCACCATCCCGCTCATGAAGCGCCTCGGCTACGGCGAGACGTTCTCCGGGGCCGTGGCGGCATCGGCCTGTTCCGGCGCTTCCATCCTGCCCCCGATCATGGGCACGGCGGCCTTCCTCATGGTGGACGTGGCAGGCATCCCCTACATCGAGATCGCCATCGCCGCCACCCTTCCGGCCATCATCTACTATTTCGGCCTCATGATGCAGGTCCATTACCGCGCCGTGCTCAAGGGGATGCGCCCCATTTCCGAAGATACCGACCACGAAAGCGCGTGGACCGTCCTCAAGGAAAACTGGCTCTACATCATTCCCATCGCGCTGCTCGTGACCCTGATCATCCAGCGCGTGAACCCCACGGTCGTCGGCCTTCTCGCCACCGCGTCCGTAGTCGTCATCAGCTGGCTCATTCCCGGCCACCGCATGGGCATTAAGGAACTATACGAAGTCATCCGTAAGACCGGGCTCGGCATCCTGACCGTGGCCAACGCCTCGGCCGCCGCCGGCATGGTCATCGGCGGGATCATGCTCACCGGCCTCGGCGGGAAGTTCACCAGCCTCGTATTCGCGGCGACGGGCGGCCAAAGCGGCCTGTGCCTCAGCATGGTGGCCATCGTCTGCATTATCCTCGGCATGGGTATGCCCGTCCCGGCGGCCTATGTGCTCACCGCTACGCTGGCGGCCCCGGCCCTGCTGGAATTCAAGTTTTCACTCATGAGCGCGCATCTGTTCATCGTGTACTTCTCGGCCATCTCCGCCATTACGCCTCCCGTAGCCGTGGCCGCCTACGCCGCCGCGGGCATTTCGGAGGGTGACCCCAACGCGACGGGGGTACAGGCCGTCAGGCTGGCCGTCGCGGCCTACATCGTTCCCTTTGTGTTCATGTACCGGCCCGCGCTCATCCTCGACGGCTCGCTCCCCGAAATCCTCTGGACGGCGGTGGTCGCCACAGCGGCGGTCTACAGTTTCGCCAGCGGCCTTGAAGGCTATCTCCACGGACGCCTGCGCTTCCCGCTCCGGCTGGCGCTCATGGCGGCGGGCGTGGTCTTCGTATGGCCCGACACGTGGGCCGACCTTACCGGCTTCGCCATCCTCGGCGCGGTCACGGCCCATCAATACGCTATCCGCAAGAACAATCCTGATCCGGTCTGCCTCGCGCAGCCCCAAGGGGAATGATTATGACGGCATCACAGACCATCCGGCTTGAAACCGAACTCCTTATCCTCGGAACCGGGGCCGCGGGCTGCGGGGCGGCCCTCGCGGCCCGGCAGGCGGGCATCCGTACTCTCATGGTGGATAAGGGCAAACTCGAAAGCTCCGGCTGCCTCGGCGGCGGCAACGACCACTTCATCGCCGTGCTCAATACGGACGAGCCGCAGGACACCATCGACGATCTGGTGAAGGCCTACCTCAAGCCGAGCAGCGGCTATTCGGAAAAGCAGATCCGCGACTGGGGCGAAGTCATGCCCGCCATGGTGGGCTTCCTCGAAGGCGAAGGGGTGAAGCTGCTCCACAACCCGGACGGCAGCTACCTGCGCACGGCGGGGCGCGGCGAACCCGCGTGGTACATCAACATCGCCGACGGGCAGATGATCAAACGCCTCATAGCCCGCAAGATACGCTCAATGGGCGCGGACGTGCTCGACCATGTAATGATCACGAAGCTCCTCAAAAAGGACGGGCGGGTGGTCGGCGCGGCCGGGTACAACGTGCTCGACGGCACCTTCTACGTCATCCGGGCCGCCGGGGTGATCCTCGCGCTCGGCAACAGCTGCAACCGCGCCACCGCCAACTCCACGGGCAACCCCTACAACACGTGGCACAGCCCCTTCAATACCGGCAGCCAGTTCGTACTGGCCTACGAAGCCGGGGCGGACATCATCAACATGGACATCAAGCAACAGGCCACGCTCGTCCCCAAGGGCTTCGGCTGCGCCGGGATGAACGGCATCAACAGCGCTGGCGCGCACGAGCTCAACGCCCTCGGCGAGCGGTTCATGGGCCGCTACCATCCCATGATGGAAAACTGTCCCCGCCAGTTTCAGGTGGGCGGCACCTACCAGCAGCAGGTCGAAGGCAACGGGCCGCCTTTCTACATGGAAATGCGCCATATCGATGCCGAAAGCCTGCGGCATCTCCAGTACACGCTGATGCCCGGCGACAAGGCCACGTTCCTTGACTACTGCGAACAGCGCGGCGTGGATTTCGCCACCGCGCCGATGGAAGTGGAGCTTTCCGAAATCGAGTTCAGCGGTATGCTCGCCACGGACGACGGATTCAGGAGCACGGTGCCCGGCCTGTACAACGGGTGCGTCTTCTACACGTTCTCCGGCTCCATGTGCAGCGGCTACCTTGCGGGCCGTTCCGCCGCAAGTGAAGCCGGCGCGGTGCCGGATCTCGACGGGCTGGAAGCCGAGATCGAAGCCGAGCGCGCCCGGATTGCCGCACCTCTGGCCCCGCGCGGGGACGCCCTGCCGCAAGCGATGTTTGAAGCCTCGATCCGGCAGGTCATGTCCTACTACATGGGGTTCGTCCGCAACGGCAAGGGGATGGAAGTCGCGCTGGAGCGCCTTGCCTTCATAGCTTCGCAGGCAGACAAGCTTTCCGCTTCGAACATGCACGAACTGATGCTTGCCCATGAGTCCCTGCACCTGCTCCAGAGTTCCACCCTGTCCACCCTGTGCTCGCTCGAGCGCCGGGAAAGCGGGCGCAGCATCTACCGCCGCAGCGACTATCCCGAAAAGGACCCGGCGCTCGACCGCGTGCTCGCCGTACGCCGGGGCGCGGACGGGCCTGAAGTTTTCTGGAGCTAGACGAGCCGGGGGAAGGGAAACCCTTCTGAAGAAGGGTTATCCCTCCCCCCGGACCCCCCACCCTTCCCAAGACTTTCGACTGGTGGGGAGGTGACGCGGAGGGAGTTCGTCCCGGCGCGGGGAAAACCTATTTCAATATTTCTCCGCCAACGGCTTTCGCTCAATGCGGAAAACGAAACCGTCGCCTCAAATCAGACGCAACGCCGGAGCATCCGGTCAATACGAAGGAACGCATCATGCCTCCGATTTACAGCAAGGAATGGAACAGGATCACCATACAGGTACGCGGGGATCACCGTCAGGGCCGCACGTCGCCCTGCGAACATGCCTGTCCCCTCGGCAACGGCATCCAGCAGATGCACACGCTGATCGCCGCCGGAGAAACCGGCAAGGCCCTCGCCCGGCTGCACGCCCGCAACCCCTTCCCCGGCATCACCGGGCGCGTGTGCCCGCATCCGTGCGAAACCAAATGCAACCGGGCCGAATACGACGAGCCCGTCGCCATCCATGCGCTGGAGCGGTTTGCCGCCGACACCGGGCATGAAACCCGCTTCATTCCCCTGCCCGCCTCGGGCAAGCGCGTCGCCGTGGTCGGTTCCGGTCCCGCCGGGCTCACCGCCGCCCGCTTCGCCGCCCTGCTCGGGCACGCCGTCACCGTTTACGAAAGCGCGCCGGTCATGGGCGGGGTGCCGCGCCATGCCGTGCCCGACTTCCGGCTGCCCAAGGATGTGGTGGACCGCGAAACCGGGGCCGTAGTAGCCTCCGGCGTGCAGGTCCGCACCAACGTCACCGTGGGCCGTGACATCACCCTGCAAAGCCTGCTCGACACCTACGACGCGACCATCCTCGCCGTCGGCCTGTGGAAGGAACGCCGCCTCGACATCCCCGGCAAGGAACACCTCGTTCCCGCCGTGGGCTGGCTCAAGCGCTCCACGCTCGAACGCCAGTCCCTCGCCGGGAAAACCGTGGTCATCCTCGGCGGCGGCGGGGTCGCCTTTGACTGCGCCTTCACCGCCCGCCGCCTCAACGCCGATGCCGTACATATCGTCTGCCTCGAACCTACCGACGCCATGCGCGCACCCGCCGAGGAGGTGCAACAAGCCCTCGACGAAGGCATCGTCATCCACAACAGCCACCTCAGCCACGCCGTCGCCCCGGAAGGCGGACGCCTCCGCTTCGAGGCCCGGCCCGTAACCTCGTTCTCCTTTGACGAAACCGGCGCACTGCATACGGAATTCGCTTCCGGAGATCCCCTGTGCATGAACGCGGATCTGGTCATCTGCGCGAGTGGCCTGCAAACCGACGAGACCCCGCTCGAAGGCGTGGACATGGCCCGCACCCCGCGCGGCTTCGTAGCCGTCGATCCCGTCTCCTTCCGCACGTCGGTTCCCGGCCTCTACGCGGCGGGAGACATCGCCAACGGCCCTTCGCTCATCGCCCGGGCCATCGGGCACGGCAGACAGGCCGCCATTGCCGTACATAAGGCCCTTTCCGGCATTGACCCCGCCGAGAACATCGACATCTGGATCGATGAAACCGGGCGGGTCCGCGAAGATCACGTCCCCGCCCTGCCCGCGCCGCATGTCGTGGCCTTCAAGGAAATCATGCACGCCGACTACCACGAGCACGCCGCCCGGCAGATCCTGCCTCCTGCCGCCAGCGACGGCCCGGAACTGGCGTTTGCCGAACTCTCCGGCGGGCTCGCGGCCGAAGCCGCCGTTGCCGAGGCCGGACGCTGTATGCATTGCGGCCACTGCATGGAATGCGGTTCATGCGTGGAAAGCTGCCCCGGACACATCCTCGAAATGACCGACGATGGCCCGGCGGTAGCCTACCCGTCCCAGTGCTGGCACTGCGGCTGCTGCCGCATCGCCTGCCCCACCGGGTCCATCGCCTACCGTTTCCCGATGACCATGATGCTGTAACAAGGCGAAAAACTTCCTTTAACCCGTATCGCTATTTTACCTCCCTGCATTATCACAATAAAAAAGAATACAAAAAAATCCCCAGACGCCCCACAGCCGTTTTGCCGCAAGGCGAAACGGCCCAGGGGGTGCAGGGAGCAGTGCTCCCTGCCGGGGGAGTCCAAGGGGCGGGAAGCCCCTCGGAAAAACATTCGCCAACCTCCGTATCCAAGGAGCTTCCCATGTCCCTCACCGCCGCCGATATTACAGATCTGCGCACCGCCCTCAAACTGCTGGACCAGCACGGCGAGCTCGCCCAAACAGACGTCGAAGCCGATCCCGTGGCGGAACTGTGCGGCGCATACCGGCATATCGGCGCGGGCGGCACGGTGGCCCGCCCCACCCGCATCGGCCCGGCCATGCTTTTCAATAAGGTGAAGAGACATCCCGGCGCACGGGTCGCCATCGGCGTGCTCTCCAGCCGCAAACGCGCCGCCCTGCTGCTCGGCACGGAGCCGGAGCGCCTCGGCTGGCACCTCATGGATGCCCTTCAACACCTCATCCAGCCTACCGCCATCAAGGGAATTGCCCCTTGTCAGGAAGCCGTGCACCGCGCCGACGAGCCGGGGTTTGATCTGCGCCGCCTCGTCCCCGCGCCCACCAATACCCCCGAGGACGCCGGGCCGTATGTCACGATGGGCCTCCTGTACGGGAAAGATCCGGAAAACGGCGACGAGGACGTGACCATCCATCGCATGTGTCTGCAAGGCCCGGATACCCTGTCCGTCTGGTTCTCGCCGGGCCGCCACATCGACGTGTTCCGCGCCAAGGCCGAGGCCGCGGGCAAGCCTCTGCCCGTGTCCGTCAGCATCGGGCTTGATCCTGCCATCTATCTCGGCGCGTGCTTCGAGCCGCCCATGACGCCCATCGGCTTCAACGAACTGGCCATCGCCGGGGCTTTGCGCGGGCGGGCCGTGGAACAGTGCGCCTGTTTGACTGTGGATGCCAAGGCTCTGGCGTGGGCGGAGTACGTCATCGAAGGCGAAATCCTGCCCAATGTGCGCATCGCCGAGGACGCCCAGTCCGGCAACGGCAAAGCCATGCCCGAATTCCCCGGCTATTGCGGCCCTTCCGATCCGCAAACCCCCGTCATGCGCGTGACCGCCGTAACCCACCGGCTGCATCCGATCATGCAGACGACCATCGGCCCGAGCGAAGAGCATGTGAATCTCGCGGGCATCCCCACCGAAGCCAGCATCCTCGGCCTTGTGGAGCGGGCCATGCCGGGCCGCGTGCGCAACGTATACGCCGCAAGCTGCGGCGGCGGGAAATTCATGGCCGTGCTCCAGTTCCGCAAGGCCACCATCGCCGACGAAGGCCGCCAGCGTCAGGCCGCCCTGCTCGCGTTCTCGGCCTTCCCCGAACTCAAGCATGTCTTCCTCGTGGACGACGACGTGGACCCTTTCGACATGAGCGACGTGCTCTGGGCCATGACCACCCGCTATCAGGGCAATCTCGACACCGTGTTTCTACCCGGCGTACGCGGGCATGTCCTCGATCCCACGCAGTCGCCGCTCTATGATGCCCGCATCCCCGCACGTGGGGTCGGCTGCAAGGCCATCTTCGACTGCACCGTGCCTTTTGACCAGAAAGAACGCTTCCAAAGGGCTCCTTTTATGGAAGTCGACCCCGGAAAATTCCTCATCTGAGCCTCAAGGATGCGTCCTCGGCACGAGCCGGTCGCCTCCGCCGGAACCGCTCCGGGGCGCATCCTTGGATTACCGGGCATACCAACGCTTCCGCCAAAAGGATAACACCATGAAAAAACGTCTTGTCGTAGGATTGAGCGGAGCCAGCGGCGCGATCCTGTGCGTCTCGCTGCTTGAGGCCATGCGGAGAGAAAAGGATTGGGAAGTCCACCTCGTCACCAGCGAGGCGGGTGAGCGCGTCCTGCACGAAGAAACCGGCATGAGCGGAACGGATCTGGCGGGGCTGGCCTTCCGCACGCACGACATCGGCAACATCGGCGCGGCCATCGCCAGCGGCACCTTTGAAACGGAAGGCATGGCGGTCGTGCCGTGCAGCATGAAAACGCTGGCGGGCATTTGCCACGGGTATGCGGAAAACCTGCTCCTCCGCGCCGCCGACGTCACCCTCAAGGAACGCCGCAAACTGGTGCTCGTGGCCCGCGAAACCCCGCTCGGGCTCGTCCACCTACGCAACATGACCGCGCTCGCAGAAATGGGCGTGACCATCCTCCCGCCGATGCTGACCTATTATCAGCACCCCCAATCCATAGAGGATATGACCACCCACATCGTGGGCAAGATCATGCGCGAATTCCAGCTGGAAGCCCCCGGCTTCAGGAAGTGGGAAGGATCATGATCGGCGACGCGACACTGACCCGGCTGGTGCGCGGCAAGGAAATCGTCCTGAACGCCCGGCGGCAGGGCGGCGACTGCCTCGTCAGCGTGACCGGAGGCGACGCCCCGCACATCGGCGCGGCGGCATTGTGCGCTGACGGCGAAACCCGCCGTCTTGACCGCAACGGGCACCGCGAGGGCGAACTCGCCGCCGAGCTTGCCGAACGTGCGGCGTCCAAACTCGGCTGCTGCGTCTGCGCCGTGTGCGGCATCCATTTCGACGGCATCAGCCGCGCGGAAATCGCTTCCGTGGTCGCGGCGGTCAGGGATATGGCCGACACATGGCTCGGCTCGGCCTCCCATCACTGAAGGAAGGCCAAGCCCTTGTTTATTTGATAAAACGGGATGCTCTCCCTAAAGGAACAATTCCGGCTCGCGGCGCTCCGTACATCGGGCTGCCAATCCCGCCATTTGAGCGGCGAACACGGGCGCGACTCCGGGACGCGGCCCGCGCACCGCGACCGGGCAGATACGCACGCAGCCGAAGCAGAACAGGCAGCGTTCCGGCTCGGTCACGGCATACGTCTCGGAATCAATGATCCGAACCGGGCACGTCCGGGCGCACAGGCCGCAGCGGATACAGGTTTCGGCGTCCAGCAACTCGGGCGCGAACGGCGTCGGTTTGTACTCCTTGTACGGGACAGCCCCCGGCACGCTCAGAGGCGGCATGGAACCGGCAAGGCCATCCGCCTTGGCCCGCAGAGCACTGCCGAAACGCTTCATGACCGCGAGATCGGAAGCGTCTGGGCGCCCACGGCCCATATCGGGATTGAGGCAGTGCTGCGCCACGAACGCGGCGGCACCGAGCGTCACGCACCCCGCCGCCTCGCCGAGCGTTTTGAGTTCCAGAACCGCATCGTCGTAATGCCGATTGCCGTACACCGCGACCGGCACGAACGGCGTGCCCTCGCCGCGCAACGGCAGCCCCTCATGGAACAACGACGGAATGCGTCCGTAATAAACCGGCATCCCGGCGATCACCAGCTCGTCCGGCCCGGTTTTCAGGATCGCGGCGCGGCTTTTGGGATCGCCCCAGTCCGTTTCGGAAAGCTCGGAACAGCCGAAGCCTTCGGCCACCGCCCGCAACGTCCGCTTCGTCGTTCCGGTCGGACTAAAGTACGCAATGTGCACCCGTTTGATTTCCATGACCATACTCCTCTGGGCATCCCTCCGGGAAACCGTGCGGGGACGCTCCCTTTTCCCGTTGCAAAAGCATTTTATTTGAACAGGCTATGAACATCACTTTGATCTTTCCTCACCATTCTGCACCATTTTGGTGCAAGTGGAAAGGGCCGGGGAGCCAAGCGTTGGGACGATGCCCGGCGCGTAACCCCTTTCTGCAGCAGGGGAATGTGCCATACCTGAACAGAACCCATTACCATATGGTAATGCCCAGCAGATACTGGAAACGCATGAACGGGCCTATGCTTTTCGGGAGCGGGCAATCCGAGTGTTCGGACGCCTGATGCTCGGCAACCTTTCCCATATCAGCCGGCATCAAACAATTGTAGGAAAAATGCATCCATCTTTTTGATATTTGCCCGAAGACAAAAAGATAAACCTTATGCAACCTACGCTTCAACATGAAACAACTTCCGCATGCAGCATGAGGTGCGCTTCCATGAGAGATGCAATTGTTATCGGTGGTGGTATTGCTGGGATGTCAGCAGCTTGGCGTCTTCGCCACAGCGATGTGCTCGTTCTTGAGGGCAGTAACCGTATCGGCGGACGGCTGCGTTCCGAACGGCGCGGAGCCTACTGGCTCAACTGGGGCGGGCACGTCTTCGGAGGAGAAGGTTCTTTCGCCGACAAATTGTTGAAGGAAGTCGGCGTCGACGCGCTGAACCTGCAAGGCTCCTTTGCCGCCCTGGCCTACAAAGGCAAAGTGCTCAACGACGGCAACGTCAACTTCTACCCGTTCCGCCTGCCGATCTCATGGTCGGCGCGTTGGGAAATCGTCAAAGCCGGGATCAAGGTCATGCGCGCCGTCAATGCCTACGACAAGGTCAACAAGCCCCGCAAAGGCGAAGACTACAGAGTCCGCCAGCAGCGCATCTATGACTTCATGGCGGACAAGACATTCTCCGAGTTCACCGGTCCGCTGTCCGAAGAAGCCGACGCCTTTTTCCGCCCCACCGTCTCGCGTTCGTCGGGCGATCCCGAGGAAATTTCGGCCGGGGCCGGCGTAGGCTACTTTCTGCTGGTGTGGGACAAGAGCTCCGGTCTCGCCCGCAACATTGTGGGCGGTGCGGCGACGCTGCCGCAGGCCATCGCGCACACGCTCGGGGACAAGGTGAAGCTCGGAGCCGAGGTGCTTGAGGTCATACAGCACCGCGACCATGTGGAAGTGACCTATAAGAGCGACGGCAAGGAAGTGACCGAACAGGCCCGGTATGCCGTGATCACCACGCCCGCGGCAATCACCCACCGCATCACCAAAAACCTCGATCCCCTCGTTCACGACGCCCTTGGCAAGATCCAGTATGGGCATTACGTCTCGGGGGCCTTCCTGACCAACGAAACCGGCCGCCGCCCTTGGGACAGCGTGTACGCCTATTGCACCCCGCAGCGTTCCTTCAACATCGCCTTCAACATGTCCAACCTCGTACGGACGATGGAAAGCGAACGCCAGCCCGGCTCTTCCTTCATGGTCTTTTCCCCCGCCAAGCTGGCACGCGACCTCATCAATCTGCCGGATGAAAAGGTTCTCGAAATCTACCGCAAGGACTTGGAAGAGGTGTTCCCCGGCTTTGGCTCTCTCGTCGTGGAGCAGAGCGTCCAAAAATTCCATCTGGGGCTCGCCTACTGCTTCCCCGGGCGCAACAAGCTCCAGCCGCTCCTGATGCGCACGCCGCGGCGCATCTACCTCGCCGGAGACTACCTCGGCTCGTGGTACACGGAAACAGCGATCCAGACGGGGCTCCTCGCCGGGGAGGACATCAACAGCAAACTCTACACCGACACCCTGCTGCCCTCCAACGGCTTCTCCTACTGAACCTCTCCACAGGGTATCCTTTTGCGAAGCCGCCCCGGAAACGTCCCGGGGCGGCTTCGCCGCTTCACGGCTCAGGCAGTGGCTGGCTCGTCGTCGCCGAGGAGGACGCTGGTGAGCCGGAACAGCTTGAGTTCGAGGTGAAGCGTAAACCGATCCAGACCGGAATTGAGATCCGTACCCGTGATATCCGCGATCCGTTTCAGCCGATAATAGAGCGTCGACCGATGGATGCACAGTTCCTCGGAAGTCTTGGCTATGCTTCCGGCATTGTCGAGAAAGAGCTCCAGCGTGTCGAACAGCGCGGGATCCTCCTCCCGGAGCGCAGCGATGTTGGGGGTCAGCGGGAGCTGGGCGTCCTCGTGATTTCGGGTCAGCAGCGTCAGGTTGCCGTAGACCCCAAGGCCTTCCCACGTCGAGCAGGGGCCCAGGTTCGGGATGGCCCGGAGCACCTGAAGCACGGACGAGGCCTGTGTGTAGGAATCGTACAGATGCAGCACGTCCACCTCAGGGCCGATGCCGATCCGCAAGTCCGCATTGAGCCCCGAACAGGCTATGCACATAAGGGTGCCGGGGTCGGAAAGGCTGGAATCGGCCGGGACGACGATCACAAGCTCGGGAGAAAAGTCGCTGAACAAGGGGGCCGCCTCGCCGTGCGCGGCGGTGAATTCCCTGAATTGCTTACGCAGGAAGGTCAGCTCGCTGTGCTGGCCGCCCGTCCCTTTGCGGGTTGCCGCGCTAAACGCCCGGTATTTCCGGTCCGTCCGTATCCTCCCCTGCCGCGACAGGATGGCGGCGGCCCTTGATGCCCAGCGAGTATCCACGGAAAGCAGGTTCCGGACGATCAGCTCATGCTTGCTGAAGGCCTGCTCGCCCTCAAGCTGCATGCTGAACATGGGCACGGCCAGCTCTCCGGCGCAGGCCACGGCGGCCTTGTCCTCCGCCGGGCTGACCTTGCCGACGAGCCACAAGTAGCCCAGCGTCCGCTCCTGCCAGCGGATAGGGTAACAGGAGCGCTCCTTGAAGCCCAGCTCCCGGCATTCGGGGATGCGGACAATCTTATCCCGAGTCGCCACTATGCCGAAGGAGAACAGGTACCGGCAAGAATCCTCCTCCAGCGTCCTTGCCAGAATGGCCCTGACCCGCGCATCGTCCGCATCGTCAAAATGTTTCGAGACCGCGACAAGGTTAATGCCGACGTCGTCAATGGCCACTGAGCGCTGGAGAGTCCGCGCAAGGGTGTCAACCTGTTCCTGTATGAAATTCTGGATCATACCGCGCCTCCTGAACACAGCTTTGCTGTTGGAACGCATCCTCCCTTCAAGGAATCCTTTTTTCTGTATCAAAGTCGTGAGGTTGTGCAAGGCTCCGTCGTTTGTCTCATACGCTTGTGCCCGCCGTACCTTGTAAAGTCACACCCTGTTAGAGGGAACAAAAATCCTACATGCATCTAATCCATTATAATGAAAAAACAAAAAAAACCGATCTTCAGCATTTGTGCGAAAAGGGCATAGTGGCGCGGAAAAGCCTTTTCTCCGTATGCAAAAAGCGGATGCGATGCGCCTTTCCGCCCACATTCCATCGAGTTTCCACGGAAACGCATTCATTTCACAAAGGAAACGCAGCCCCTGCCTTTTCCTACAAATGCAGGAAAAGAGGACTGCATATTTTGATATTTGTCCGATGACAGGAAGCGTCCGGCGGCGCATTACTATCAACAGTTCCTTCCCTAACATGGGAGTACCCGCCTACCGCGCCCGGAAGCGCGCCGCATATGAGGAGAGAAGCATGCGCCAGACCGTTTCAGCCACAGGAGCCCCGGCAGCCGTCGGAAGTTATTCGCAGGCCGTCAAAGCGGGCAATCTGCTTTTCCTTTCGGGGCAACTCTGCGCCAACCCGGAAACGGGCCGCTTCGAGCGAGAGAGCGTCGCCGCCCAGACGCGCCGGATCATGGAAAACATCAAGGCCATCATTGAGGAAGCCGGGGGCACGCTGGACGCTGTCGTTCACTGCCGGGCCTTCCTTTCCGACATGAAGCACTTCCCGGAATTCGAATCTGTCTACAGATCGTATTTTTCCGCTCCCTATCCGGCCCGGATGACCGTCGCCAGCGCCGGCATATACGACGGCCTTGACGTGGAAATGGATGCCATTGCCTATTTGCCCTGATGACCTTCAGAAGAGACGCTGCCAAAGGAGCCTTCCATGAGTAAAGCCGCCCTCGACAAAAAGATCCTTCTCCCAACCATAGCCATCGTTCTCCTGACTTCGGCCCCCCTCATCTTCTACGCCTCGTCGTTGCAGGGGATGATCCAGTCCATCTACGACTTCACGGCAAAGAGCTTCGGATGGGGGTATATCCTGCTGTATCTGCTGGGCGGTTTCTTTGTCTTTTTCATCGCGTTTTCCCCCTACGGCAAGATCAAGCTCGGCGGGCATGACCAAAAGCCCGTTTTCAACAATTTCCATTGGGGAAGCATGATCATCGCCGCCGGGCATGGCATCGGCATGGTGAACTGGTCCATGGTGGAACCGCTCATCACCAACAACGCCGCGCCCCTTGGGCACGGGGCCAACGCCGCCTACAGCTACGAAGTGGCGACCGCCTACACCTTCTTTCACTGGGGCCCCTATTACTGGGTGCTGTACCTCATCCCGTGCATTCCCATCTTCTATTTCATGGGCGTGCGTCAGGTGAAAAAGCAGCGCGTAAGCGAATGCCTCACCCCTCTTTTCGGCAGGAAGCTCATCGACGGCTGGTTCGGCGTCTGCCTCGACGTATTCATCATCATGGGCCTCGCCGGGGGCATCGGATCGACGCTCGCCACCGCTGTGCAGCTCGTATCGGGATTGTATGCAGACTACTTTGGCCTTCCCGACACTCAGGCGCTTCATCTCGGCGTGCTCGGGATGTTTACGGTGATCACGCTCGGCAGCATCCGCAAGCCGCTCAGCAAGGGCATGCGCCTGCTCAGCGACATGAACTCCATCCTTGCCCTCTCATTGCTCGCCATCGTGCTCATCGGCGGGGCCACCGGATACTTCTTCAGTCTCGGCACCAACACGCTCGGCATGGTCCTCGACATGTTCCCACGCGTTTCCGGGTGGACCGATCCCTTCAACGCCAGCGGGTTCCCCGCCAAATGGACCGTATTTTACGGCGCATGGTTCCTCGCCTACGGCCCCATGATGGCCATCTTCTTCACCGGCATCTCCATGGGCCGGACGCTCCGGGAAACCGTACTCGGCGTGTACTTCTTCGGCTGTTTGTCCTCTTTCCTGTTCAGCGTCATCTTCGGCGGCTTTTCGCTCTACCTCCAATACACCGGACAATTCGACGTCTACGCCTTCTACCTCGCCAACGGCCTGCCCAATACCGTCAGCAAGGTCGTAAGCCTCACCCCGCTCCACCAGATCATGTCCCCGGCCTTCCTCATCTGCTGTACGATCTTCCTTACGACCACCATCGACGCGGCGACCCGAGTCATGGCCTCCATGTCTTCCAAGGAAATCCTCAGCGATCAGGAACCCAGTGTCACTTCAAAGTACATCTGGTGCATTTCTCTTTCCATACTCGTCTTGGGCGTCCTGCTTGTAGGCGGGCTGGAAATCATCCAAGCACTGGTCGTTTTGGCCGCCATCCCCCTCCTCGGCATTTGCGTTATCATGAACATCTCCATGTTCAAGGCCGTGCGAGAAGATTTTCCAAACATATGGGCAGCAAACCTGCTCTATATAGATAAAGAGAAGTCCGGAGGCAAAGCGTAGTATCCTTTTCCCCATACTGAGATAGCCTCTTGCTTTGGAAAAAACGAAACGAAGGCCTATCGGCTGTTCCGATAGGCCTTCGTTTGTTGGCGATTACTGTCGCCCGACCACACCCCATTGCCCGCAAATCAAAAGACGCTGAAATATATACAGTGCCCTATTCCGGAACGCCTTCCGGGCGAAGTGGGAGCTTTCCCGCGCACATGAAAGAGGCCCACAGCAAGGCCGGGGTGCTCCCCCTCTCGGGTCATGCCGGAAGGGACTCTCGCCACAATCCTTCCTCCGCATCCAAATACAATGGCAAAGGGCAGGAGGCCGTTTTTTTGCCTTTACCAAGATCCTTGGCGCGCTGTTATTGTAATCCAATCATCTTATTATGGGATACTTCCCCATTACAAGAGGCTCTCCACAGCCCGGATAATACAGACGCTCCCGGCGAAGGCGATCATGACGAGCAGGATGCCCTGGAAAACGCTCTCCCGGACGAAACGGGCGACGGGCAGGGAGACGACGAGCCCCACCAACGCGCCGGGCATCCCCCAAAGTGCGGCCTTGACCACGACGGGAGTATACAGTCCGGCGGCGGCTTGAACAATGCAGGTGCAGATGCTGATGCCAAGAAAATACAGGCTGAGCGTCCCGCGAGTAGTGTCCTTGTCCCAGCCAACGTAGAGCGCATAGATCGCCACTGGCGGCCCGCTGAAGCTGATCGCCGCGTTGGCGAACCCCGATGCGAACCCCGATACGGCACAGCCCCGCACGCTCTCGGGGTGCGCCGTACCGGCTCGGTGCAAGAGTTGCCACGCCACATATACGATCAAGGCAGCCCCAAGCCCGCCCTGTAGCCAGATTCCCGGAACCACCCGAAGCACGCACACGCCGATGATGAGCCCCGGGATGCATCCGAGCAGCATGGGAATGATCGGCGCCACCCGCGAATGGGCGCGGTACATCCATGCCACATAGACCGCAAGGGTCACCGCTACGAGGCAGGTAGCCGGAACGGCCTCGCTCATCTCCAGCACACAGGCCACAATGGGCAAGGCGACCATCGCTGCCCCCATCCCGCTGACACCGTTGATGAAGCCGCCGAGGAACCATGCCAAAAACACGAGGGGGTAGCTGGATTCGAACATAGAGGCCCCGCGCGGCCTGTCCGGACCTCCGGAACACGCCGGATAAAAAGCGATTGTGAGAGAATACCCTTTCTGCTCTAACAGGAGAACCCAAGGCTGTACAGAGGGCAAATGCCCTCTGAAAACGGCATGGGACCCCGTGCGAAAACGTTTTCGCTCTTATGTTGAAACGTTGCGGATTATCTTAAAAAGAGTACGCCACCGATGCTGCTGAAGGCGGCACCTTCCCTCGCGGACCCCCCGTTTTCCACAACGAAAAAGACGAGGGGAAAGCCTCGTCTTTTTCGTGTTGCCCAAGCTCATCCTCCGCCGTCCGCAAAACCGAACGGAAGCGGAACAGGGGATCATTCGTGCTTGTTGAAAAGGAATTCGGAATGCGGGTTACAGTCCTCATCGTCCTCATCGCCCTCGTAAGGGCAGATGCCCTTGGGGAGGATCTGATGGACGATCATGGCGGTGACGCCGCCGGAAACAATGGCGGAATCAAAGAATATCTTGAGGAAACGCGGCAGGCGTTCAAAAACTTCCGGGGTAGTCATGGACATGAGGCCCACCCCGATGGACACGGCAATGATGATGGATTCACGTCGGTTCACTTCATGCTGCAACAGGATGCGGATACCCGAACAGGCGATGGTCCCAAAAAGGACGACCAGCGCGCCCCCGAGTACGGGGCGGGGCAGAAGCTGGAAAAACACCACTATAATGGGAAACAGAGCGAACAGGATAAACAGCACGCCGCAGAATTTGCCCACCTTGCGGCTGGCGACGCCGCTGAGCTGGATGACGCCGTTGTTCTGGGAGAACGTCGCCACGGGGAAGCAACCGAATATAGCCCCGAGGGAGGTCATCATACCGTCGCAAAGGATGCCGCCCGCCAAACGGCTACGGTAGACGCGACCACGCACGGGCTGTTCAGAGACGACGCTGGTGGCCGTCAAGTCGCCGATGGCCTCAATGACCACAACAAGAAAAAGAAAACTCAAGACAAGGAATGAATGCAAGTCAAAGCCGAAGAAGCCGAACTTGAACGGCACGGGCATGATGAACCAGGTATGCTGTTCGGAAAGGATGTTCCAATTGACCTTGCCCATTACTATTGCCACTGCGAAGCCGACAAGGATGCCCACGATGAGCGAGCTCATGCGCACCAGCGGGTTCTTGCTGCGGTTGACGCAAACGATAGCGAGAATGACCAGCGTGCCAAGGAACAAGTTGGAGATGTCCCCAAATGTTCCATCGGCCTTGGCCGCGAACCCCCCTGCGAGATCGATCGCTCCCACGCGCACGAGGGAGACGCCGATCATCATAACGGTGATGCCAGCCACGGTGGGCGTGATGATCTTGCGCAGGAACGGCATGATACGGCTGCCCGCCATGACCACAAACCCGCCGATGAAACACACGCCGAAGAGAGTTGATAGCGCCTGCTCCCACGACATGCCCTGCTCTTTCATGAGGAGGGCCCCCACCGCAATGAGCGTGCCGGGAAACGCGAAGCTCGTCGCCTGGATGCTCAACATGCCGGAACCGATACCGAAGGGCCGGGACACCTGAAACCAGATCCCGATGCCCGCGAACAGCAGGGACATGCTGACAAGGTAGGCGATGGCTTCCGGGGGGACACCCAACGCGCCCGCGACGATGGCGGGCGGTGCCATGACGCTGAGCACCATGGCCAAAATGTGCTGGAGGGCGGCCAGCAAGGACGAACCGAAAGGCGGATGGGACTCGAGGCCGTAAATCAGTTCGCTTTCTTTTTCAGGATTGGGCGTAGCGGGCTGCGAGGCCGGGGCGCTGGACATAGGCATCCTCCAGGGGCTTGGGGATGGGAGATCTTCGCCGGGAAAACCAGCGGCGGCCAACCAAGGCCGCGTGCGATCTCTTCCGGGGTTGTTCCATTTCTTACGGAAATCAGGTTTCCGTGTACAGTATAATGAGGCCCCGCATCACCACGTATGGCAGATGAGGCAGTAATTCTGATCTTCGGCGTGTTCCTTGTGGCAGACCCAACAAGGAACCTCCGTTCCCCAGTGCGGAGAAATATGAGGATTTTTCTTTCCACGGGAGGCTGTCCGTTTGGCGACCTCCGGTGCATCATGGCATTTGGCACAGGATACCGCCCCGGCCTGTTTTGGATTTTTCTGCCCGGTGTGGCAGTCCGCACATGCGAGATCCACATGAGCATCCCGAAGCGCCTTCTGTGGCGCGGCTTCGGAAGGGGCGGCAAGACACAGGACCGCCAGACATATCGCCAGTGTCCAAGCGTACTTCATGGTGGTTCAAACATCCTTAAAGTAATACGTTAAAAACAGTTGCCGTAACCGGACCATCAAATGCGCTGGCCATAGGGCAATGGCATTCAAGCACACAATCCCACCATCAAGACCGGATATGGGCCGTTGGGGAATTGAAAACACAGGATGCTGCTTTGAGCCCATGAGAGACATACTCCCAACAACTCAAAAGCATATCTATATCTTATTTCACAACAATCATTTTCAGAGCAAAAACGCGGCATGGCCCATTATAGAAAATACACCATTGGTTCCCCATCTTAAAAAGAACCTTTTTCCACGCGGAACTGGACCCTTCCGTTTTCTTCCGATCCCAATGGACGGCAATATCACTTGCTGATTCCTTATCCTGTTGCACCTCCCTAGTAAAGATTCTCACAAGGGATTTTCTGATAAGGACATTCCCGAGGCGACTCTTTTCCTTTTTTTCGCCTGTCTCGTCAGCATGTTCCATTTCCTATGCCGCATACGATAATACAAACTTTTCCGTGCATGGGTCAAAACGGTTTACGCGTGGGCTTCAACGGGCATTCCCATATATTCACGTCGCCGCTCCAGAGACAGAAGCCTCAGATGGTACGCTTCTTCGATTATCTGCTGTTCTTCCTTATTCAATTTTTGATAAAAAGAACCCACCGGCCTAGCCGGTGGTTCTTCATATGCGCCTGTAAGGCTCTGTTACCAGCAGCGCCCTAACAGGCGCATAGCGAATCTGGCATCGGCATTTCTGTTGCTTGCGGCCCGTAAACGGGCTACCCGGGTAGGGAAGGCAAAGCTGCGTACCCAGTTTATCCTCTTCCAGCTGTTTCTTTATGTAACCCCTAATCTTCTCTTTGTTCTTGCCTACCGTATCCACGTAGTAGCCCCGGCACCAGAATTCACGATTGCGGTATTTGAACTTCAGATCGCCAAATCGTTCATACAGCATCAGGCTGCTTTTACCCTTCAGATACCCCATAAATCCCGACACACTCATCTTGGGTGGTATCTCCAGCAGCATATGTACATGATCCGGGCAGCATTCCGCTTCGAGAATTGTCACTCCTTTCCATTCACAAAGCCTGCGCAATATCTCGCCGATCTCACGCTTCTTTTCCCCATAGAAAACCTGTCTGCGATATTTGGGGGCAAATACCACATGGTATTTGCAGTTCCATTTTGTGTGGGCTAAACTTTGAACGTCACTCATTGTGACCTCCTTTTGATTTGTTGCCGCTTGCAGTTGCCAGACCGCAAGCTTTACTAACAAATCAAAAGGAGTTTTTATAACATATGCAAAGCTGTAAGCTTTTCGGAACCTCCCGCCTAGCGGGAGGTTTTCTTTTTATACAAAAAAGCGGAAGGTTTCCCTTCCGCTTTTGCTATGAGGACCGATGAACCCCGCGTATCAGCCTTTCATGCTGCGCTTGGATGCCTTAAGAGGGTTGACCTTCTTTTTGGATTCACCTGTAATTTTGGGGATTCGATGCCGGTTCTGCTCAAGCAGGCTGTCCGCATCAAGGCTCAATGCATTCAATCGGGCAGCCACATCTTTACGGTTTCCGGCGTAGCGGTTCGGATCGGCAAGGGGCCGATCCACATACGCCGGCGAGGTCAGGTACAGTCCTTTTTCGTCAATGGCGAGGCAAGCGCATCCTTCTTTTTCCTGCACCGTCTGAATGATCATGTCCGAAGTCGTTCCGAAGCGATTGTTCATAACTTCCTCTCTGGTTGTATTGCGAATCGGCCGATTGCCGATCTTCATTATTGATAATAAAAATCTTAATCAACTATAAGCAACTATTCAAAAATGTAAATGGGATTACCCGGTTTTGCCGCTGTAGCAGCAATATCGGGGGAACAGTGGAGGTTCCGCTTTTCAAGTTCATGTCGGGAGCTTCGCTCTGGAAGGGGTGCCTTGGAGAGCCCATTAAACCGTCTCGGAAAGTCGTTAGAGACTCCCACGGCACCGAAAAAAGGAGGATTCACCTCGGCAACGTCAGTCATCCGTGCTGACGGTAACGTCCTCAGCGTCGGCCACACGTAAAGCCAGCGTGGTTCCCATCACACGGAGAGACAGGAGATCCCCCATCGGAGAACGGCCCATGACCGTAATCCCGACACCGGGAAGCAACCCCATATCCCGGAGGCGCTGGGCACGTTCGCCCGCAGCGGCGATGGCAACGACAAAACCACTCTGCCCGTTTCTCAGGTGATGCAGCCTGCGGATCATTCCGTTCCCGCCTGCCCGTCAGCCGCCGCTTTCGGTTCCGACGCGGAAGTATCCAACAAGTCCCCAAGGTTGCGCAACAACCGCGGGATTTCCCGCCGTGCTTGACGCCAGTACCAGCTGATCCCCCTCGGCAGTGCCAACGACGCCACGACCACGGCAAGGAAAAGCACGGCCAACGCCTCAATAAAGGCGACGAGAGCCCGGACAAGCAGCGCCAATCCAAGCACGGACACGGCAACCAGCGTTAGTATCCGCGCACACCGTTTATACGAAAAAGTCAACTCGGCCTCCTGAAGAGCCAGAATCCCCGTGAGATGAACGTATGTGCAAGCCATCGCAGCAGCATTCTCTTTTGGCGGAGCTTATTGATTTTGAAATTTATTGTCAAATACAAAACTCACTTTTTACGGAACCGCTGCCGCATTCAGCCTTGCGGCCTGATGCGCCACGCACATCCGAACTGTCACGCTCGCGTGGTGCATCTTGTCCACCTACCCACAGGTTTCGGCATATAAACGACCGATGCCAGTATTGTCGAAATCCACCCGGCCCAAAACGCCGCCCTGCAATAACAACGGGAAAATGGAGGGTCACAAAAACATGCGGCGGTATTGATATACACTGTCACGGAACCGTCCCCTTTTGAACTTCTTCGACCTCACGGCGGCCCGTTCCCCCTTTCCCTCGCCCCATGCATAGCCGGGCACCGTACCGCCCACCCAAAACGAAGCGGCATGAACGCCTGTCATACCGCTTCGTTATCCAAATCCGAAAAGCAAGAACAGAAAAGGCCTCTGCTTCCTGATATTACCGCTTATCAAGCGCCCGGGCGCGGTCGAAGTCTCCCTGATACGTGAAGCCCGCGCACAGGAGCATGAGCGCGCCAAGCACAAAGACGAACTGCACATACACAATGGCGATATTCAGGCCGAACGCATCGGACAGGGCACCCACCAGCATGGGGCCAAAGAAGCCGAGCCCCTGGAGGAACGTCACATAGGTCCCGTAGGCCGACGCCTTGTAGCGGGCGGGAACAAGCTCCTGCGTAGCGATATGGATGCCGGTAACCGGGATGAGGAAGAGCATGACCCCAAGCGCGATGAGGGGGAAGCTCTTCAGCATAAACCCGAAGCCGAAACAGGCCGCCAACAGGACGAAACATGGGACGCCGAGCCACGCACGGGTTTTGCGGCTCCACCGGCCGAGACGATCGGAAATGATCCCGGACAAGGGCGTGATCACAATGCCGGTGAACAGGTATACCGGGCTCATGTACGCCCCCACTTCCGCGCTGGTCCAGCCCATTTCGCGGACGAGGAACATGGGAATCCACGCCACCATGCTGGAATAGACCATGTTGCCGAGGCCGACGCCGATACCGAGCATGACGAGCGTCTTGTTCTTCAAGGTAACGCCAAAGGCTTCCTTCAGGCTCACGTCGTCTTTTTTGGCGTTTTCAGGCTTGGCCGAAGTCTTCGGCAGAGCCATGGAAAGCGCCATGAACAGCAGCGTCACCACGCCCATCACGATGAACGGCGCGCGCCAGCCGATGCTCTGCGCCAGAATGCCCGCTACGGCCGTCCCAGCGGCGAGTCCCACGGACATGGAGGAGTTGTACAGCCCGATCACCGAGCCCCAGCGGGACTTCTTGGTCCAGCTCGTCAGCATGGATACGGACACCGGAGCATAGCTGGCGTTGCCCATGCCGACCATGAACCGGCCAAGCAGAATGAGGAAGAAGTTCGAGACGAGCCCGCACAGCAGACAGCCGACTCCCCACAGGCCGGACATGAGGGTGATGGCTTTTTTCTTGGACGTTTTGTCCGCGATGAAGGAAAGCGGCAACACGAACAGGGTCATACCGCAGAGCACGGCGGAACCGGCCACGCCGATCTGGGAGTCGGTCAACCCGAGGGCTTTCTGCATGGCGGGGAACACGGAAGTCACGCCGAGGCGCGCCGAGAAGTCAAGCAGGAACAGCATGTACAAGACGACAAAGGCGAACATGAAACGGGGGCGGCTGACAGGAACGGCCGGTTCTTCCACGGGAGCCTCGATCGGGGTCGTCTGGGTGGCTTGGGACATGGGCGGATCCTCTTGTTCGTGCGGGAGTGGAGCCCGCGGTTGAAGGAAGACGGCGCGGGCGGATGAGCACGCCCGCGCGTCAATCAGGCACGGGCGGAATACACGGTTTTCCCGCCTACAATGGTTTCCAGAATACCTATGTTGCGCAGAGCGGCGGGATCGACTTCCAGCGGATTGGCGTCGAGGACCACAAGGTCGGCCAGCTTGCCGGGCTCGATGGAGCCTTTGGCGTTTTCCTGGAAATTCTGCCACGCGGGATTAAAGGTATGGGCGCGCAAGGCTTCGAGCACGGAAATGCGCTGATCCGGACCAAGAACCTGACCGGAGGATGTCAGGCGGTTGACGCTGACCCAAATGGACAGCAACGGATCGGCGGGGACGATGGGGGAGTCGCAGTGCGCGGTGATCACGAGGCCGCGATCCAGCGCGGAGCGCATGGGGTCCATCCGGGCGGCGCGTTCCGGGCCAAGGAACAGATCCCAGTGGCGGTCGCCCCAGTAATAGACATGGGCGGTGAAGAACGAAGGCGTGTAGCCCGCCGCTCCGAGGCGATCGAGCTGTTCCTCGCGGATCGTCTGGGCATGGATCAGGATGTGGCGGCAATCTTTGCGGGGATGTTTGGCCTGCGCGGCTTCAAGCGCATCAAGGGCGTCGTCGGTGGCGGCATCGCCGTTGGTATGGATGAGGAACTGCCCACGCCCATGCGCGGCTTCGATCAGCGCGAACAGATTCTCGCGGCTGTGCGTGGGATAGCCCCGCCATTTGGGGTCGCCCTGATACGGGGTGTGGTAGGGTTTGGTGAGGTAGCCGGTATAGCCCTGCAAAGAGCCGTCCGCGAGCAGCTTGACCCCGCCGATGGTCACATCCTTCCCATCGAACGCCAGCCGCGGATCGTCAGGATCAAGCGACGTAAAGGGATTGACGTGCACCCGGACCGCGAGGCGCCCCTGCTCCTGTACGGTGCGCAAAAGCTCCGCGTCGTCGTAGGAGAACAAGGCCGCGTCCACCGCCGTGGTGATGCCCCGCGCGGCATAATCCCGCGTGGTGGCGGCAAGGTCGTCGATCCGCTGCTCCCGCGTCTGCGTGGGCAGCAGCGGCATGATGGTTTCATAAACCGGGCTTTCCTCAAGCACGCCGTCCGGTTCGCCGTCCGCATCGCGCCGGATGATGCCCCCGGCGGGGTCCGGCGTATGGCGGTCAATCCCGGCCAGCTTCAGGGCCGCGCTGTTCAGGGCGCACAAATGGCCGGAAATGTGCTGTGCAAACACGGGATTGTGCGGAGCCGCCTCATCCAGTTCCCAACGGCTGGGAAACCGCTTTTCCGTCAGCAGCGTATCGTCGAGGCCGCAGGCAAGCACCCATTCGCCCTCGGGCGTTTCCGCCGCACGGGCCCGGATGGCGGCAAGGATGTCGCCGAGCGTCCGGCAGGTCCCAAGAGGCGGCGAATTGAGGTTTACGCGCCCGCGTCCTTGCGCGGTCATCAGAATATGCCCGTGGGCGTCGTAAAAGCCGGGGAGCACGGCAGCGCCCCCCATGTCCCTGCATTCCGTGTCCGGTCCGATGAGCGGAGCGAGCCCGTCCCGATCGCCGACGGCAAGGATACGGTCGCCGTCCAGCGCGAGGGCCGAAGCCACGGCATCGTTTCCATCAAGAGTCAGGACCACGGCGTTGAACAACAACACACTGGCATATTGCATGAAGACATCCTCCTTGAGGCATTGGAATGCGCACCCTCCAGCGGGTACATGCGTTTAAAAGAGCAAGGGGGATGCCAAAAGGCTCAAGTCATGCAATCGAGCGTTTTTCAAGAAGTTCTTGACAGCATGATAAAATGCGAACTATCACTCGTCTAGAAAACGGGATGAACAGCGTCCAGAAACCAGGATGCGTCTAAAAAACAGGACGCCCCCCAAGGAGTCCGCGCCATGCCCACCCTCGCCTCCAGTGTCCCTCACGCTTCGCTCCTGCTCGCCCTCCAGCTTTCCGCACGCCCGCTCCACGAACGGGAACTCGCCTCCATCACCGGATTGCCCGAAATCCGTGTCCGCTCCGCGCTGAGGGAACTCTCCCTTCAAAAGCATGTCGCCGCCGCTCCCGCAGAGGGCTCCCCTGACGGCGGTTCCGGAGCCCCGGCATGGGCCATCACCCGCATCGAGCCGGATCTGCTGGAAGACATGGCCGAGACCCTGTGCAGCGCCTGTCCGGATACGGGCGTCCCCTATCACATGGGCGTACTCGGCGGAGACGCTACACTGGAAGACTGCGAAATCGTGGTCCGCTTCATCGACGACCGCCTCAAGGACAACGAACCTGCCGTATTCGCCTGTTTCGAAATGGTCGTGCAGTTTCTGCTCCGCTGGGGGCGCGCGCATATGGACGATGCAGGCCAGAAAAGCTGGCGGTACGCCGAACTCGTACTCGTGGTCCAGAGCATGTGTATTTTCTCACACCACTACCTCCAGCTCGCCACGGAACTCTCCCCGCTCGCCTACGAGCTTTCGGCCCGCAACGGTAGCGAACGCTTCATGCCCATGATCTGGATCTTCCGGCATTACCTGCAATTGTTCTCGGGCGGAGAGCCGCCGCTCACGGACCGCTTTTTCCACGGTTCGGAAAAGATGCGCCATTTCAAGGAACAGGACATGCAGGATCGCATCCCGGTCTTTGAAGGCATCGAGAACTTCCTCAAGGGCCATTTCCGTGAAACCCTGCAGTGTTATGCGCGCCGCCCCGCGCAGGATCACTGGTGGTACAAACGTTTTTTCGAGCCCCTCTCCTTCTGCGCCAGCCAGGCCGCCATGTACTTGCGCGAGTACCCTCTCGCCACCGGCATCATCGAATCCGCGCGCCAGACCGCCGAACTCGCCGGGGAACGCCTCGTCGCCGTGCTCTGGATCGCCCACCTGTGCTTCCTGCTCCTCCGTAAAGGCGCCCTGGACGAAGCGATTGTCAAAATCGACTACCTCCTCAACTGCGTCCCTCCCGAGCAAAACCATAAGGTCGCTTCCAGCGCCGTGCGCGCCCTCGCCGTCTACCACCATCTTTCGGGCCGCACCGACGCCGCCTACCGCGTCCTCCGCAACGAAACCCTGCGCGCCGCCGCGCGCGGGGTCCCCCATTCGCCTTTCCTCGATCCTCTCGTGCTGGATCTCCTCTACGTCTTCGAGCAACGGGGCTACCCGCCCATCCCGCGTTACGAGGTGGAAGCCACGATCGAAACCTTCCTCCGCCAGCCCAACCGCCAGCTCCGGGGCACGGCGCTGCGGGTCCATGCCCTGCGCCTCCGAGGGCGGGGCGCACCCGCCGAAGAAGTCGTCTCCCTCCTTCACGACAGCCTGCGCGAACTGGAACCCACCGGAGATCCCCGCGAACTCGTGCTCACCCATCACGAACTCGCCAACATGCTTGAAGCGATGGGCCAGCACCGTGAAGCCCACCAGCAGCGCAAGTCCGTCGCCGAGATCATCGGGCACCCGCTCGACGAAAACGCCTCCTACCGCACCGCCGCCATCGCGGCGACCGGGGAGGCGTTCCCAGCCCTCGTCCCCGCACCCGAGCCGGAGGCGGAGGACACGCCGGGCCGCATCCTTCTCGACCGCTGCCACGCCGCCTTCAACCGCGAACCGACCTCCTATCGGAGCGACGAGCTGTTCCAGCATCTGCTCGACATCGCGCAGCAGGAGCTCCAGTCCGAGCGCGCCGCGCTGTTCCGCCCCACCGACGACGGCAGGCCGGAGTTCGTGGCCTCGGTCAACCTCACCCGCATGGAGCTGGAAAGCGACGGGATGCGGAGCTGTATGGAATGGCTGGAAAGCATCCTCCGCAATGCCGCCTCCACCCACAGTGAACACCAGCGGCTGTGCCTCGCGCTCGACGTCGGCGAGCCCTACCCGTGGCTCCTCTATATGGACAGCGCCTTCACCAGCGGCATGTTCCAACGCCTCTCCCCGGCCCTGCTCCGCGATCTCGCCCGGCTGTTCGCGGCTGAGGTCCGGTCCGGCCTGCGGCTTGAGCTCGTCCGTACCGAAGAAGCCAGCCAGCAACAGGATCGCCTCCTTGCCATTACCCGACAGAAAGACGGCGACATGATCCCGGTCGTCGGCGAGGGCCTGCGGGCCTCCCTCGAACAAGCCCTGCGGGTGGGCATAACCGACGCGCCCGTGCTCATCCTCGGCGAAACCGGCGTGGGCAAGGAAATCATGGCCCGGAACATCCACCAGATCAGCCTGCGGAGCGGGCCGTTCGTGGTGGTGCACCCGGCGAGTATGCCGGAATCCCTTTTCGAGAGCGAATTTTTCGGCTATGAGCGCGGCGCGTTCACCGGGGCCATCCGGCAGAAGATCGGCCTCTTCGAACTCGCCGACCAAGGCACGCTCTTCATCGACGAAGTGGGCGAGATCCCGCCGCTCATTCAAACCAAGCTTCTGCGCGTCCTGCAGGATCAACGCTTCATGCGTCTGGGGGGCACTCGGGAGATCCTTTCCCGGTTCCGGCTCGTGGCCGCGACCAACCGCGATCTGTGGAAAGAAGTCAAGGAAGGACGATTCCGCGAAGACCTGCTGTACCGCATCTCCGTCGTCCCCCTGACCATCCCGCCCCTGCGCGAACGCAAGCAGGACATCCCCGGCCTGGTACAGGCCTTCATCGAGCACTTCGCCCGGCGCCACGACAAGCACCCCCTGCCGCTCTCCCCGGAACAGCAGCGCCGCCTGTGCGAATACGACTGGCCCGGCAATGTGCGCGAACTCAAAAATGAGATTGAACGGGCGGTTATTCTGAACAATGCCGGGCAGCTCGACTTCGTGCTCGGGGCTTCGCCCGCAGCGCATCAGCCCGCAGATCGCCCTTCCCCATTTCTCGAAACCGTTGCGGACGTCCCGACGCTCTCCGAGCTTGAGGAGCGCTATCTGCGCCACATCATGGAGCGCACCGAAGGCCGCGTGCGCGGTCCCAGCGGCGCGGAAACCCTGCTCAGGATGAAGCGCTCCACCCTGTACGCCAAGCTCAAGAAATACGGCATACCCTGCGGCTCGGCGTAGGGGGATGCCCCGGCGGCAAGGGACTGCCGTCCCTTGACCCTGCCCGGGGTGCGAGCCGCACCCCGGACCCCGGCGTGAACGGTCGCGCCGAAGGCATGGCTCTTTACAAAAGGCTAGGGCGACACCATAAACCGGTGCCGCCCTTTTGCGTAAGAATACTTGATAGATGTAACAGTCTCGACGGCTCCAGATTCCTTCAACACACATCTGTCCTACGGCAGAGTCCTGACCACAATTTTCTGCATGGCAGCCCGCCCGAGATTGTCCACAACGCGCAACATCTGCGCGCCGTCGCCAGGGTGCCAGACCAACGGCTCGCCGGGTACGCCGCGCCCGATAAACCGATCCTTCACGAACCAGAACACGGCGCTGGCGTCCGCATCCGTGCTCGCAACGAGCGGAATGCCGCTCCGTTCCGGATCGGACAACCGCCTCTGATACACAACTCCGTCCTTCGGAGTGATGATCCGGGGAGGACGCCCGGGCTGTACGCCGGCTTCCGGGCCGCACTCCGGACTGAAAGGCGGTGGCGGCGGCTTCACTACGCCCGCCCGCAGGAACAACGCCTGCAAATCAGAAGGCCAGAATTCCCATACGCGCTCCTCGGTCCGGCCCGGAACCGGGCGGCAGGCGCGCAGCCCGGTTTCCGCATCAATAAGGATGGTGCGGAACACGCCCGAGGAACGCGTAGGGGAGCGTCCGGGGATGTACCACGTTTCGGTGGTGTCCCCGCACAGGGAGACATCGAGATCCCCGGTCGCCGTGCACACGGTTTCGCGGGTAATGTTCAGGCCTTCCTGTTGAACGGGAACGAGATCATCGAGCGGCCCGGCGTCGGACGCCAGCGCCTGCGCGATATCCGTGAACAAAGGAGCCGCCACATCGCCGCCCACAAGCAGCGGGTTCGGCGTATTGTCGAAATTCCCCACCCAGACCACCAGCACATAGGGGCCGACCACGCCCGCCGTCCACGCGTCGCGGAACCCGTTGGAGGTTCCGGTCTTGAAGCGCAGCGGGACAGGCCCTCCTTTCGACCTGACGAAATGGGCGTCATCCTCCAGCATACGCAGGGTTACGACGGCGGCCTCGGGCGACAGCAGAGGCACGGAGGAACCAGCCGCTTCCCCCTCGTACAGACGGGGATGCCGCCACACGCCCTTGTTCGCCAGCATAGCATACAGGCCGCCAAGCTCGCGCATGGAAACCTCCGCGCCGCCGAGCACGAGGCTGAGGCCGTAATGGTCCGCGCTGAACGGGAGATCCACCCCGGCGCGCAGCAGAAAGCCATAAAAACCCGGACGCAGCTGCGAGGCCAACAGAATCGCGGGCAGGTTACGGCTGGCGCGCAGAGCCTCATGAGCGGGCAAGGGGCCGCGGAACACCCGGTCGAAATTCTCTGGGTCATAGCCGCCAAAACTGCGCGGCGAATCGGGAAGCAACGTTTGCGGATGGATCAGCCCTTGATCCAGAGCCATGCCGTAAATGAAGGGCTTGAGCGTCGAGCCGGGCGAACGCCGGGCACGGGTTCCGTCCACCTGTCCGGATATGGCGGCGTCAGAAAAACCGGCCGACCCCACGAGCCCCCGGATCTCCATGCTCGGCCAATGGATGAGCAGCGCCGCCGCATTGTTCAGGCCATAACGCCTTCCCCGTGCCGCGAATCCGGCAACGGCCCTCTCCATAAGCCGCTGCAACCCGCTGTCGATACAGGTGCGCACAGGCTCCCCACCCCGCGACAACGGAAGCGTCTCGCTCGAAACGTGCGGAGCCCCGAACGGCAGCCGCGCCGGACCATACACCCGGAGCGGCGGCAGGGCCCTCCCCAAGGCGAAACCCGACGCGCCAAAAGAAGCAGTCGCCCCCTGCCCACCGCCCGGAGCGTCTTCGGCATCGGCAAGCATCTGCATCCGGGCACGGGCGGCCTCGAAATCCGGGCCGTTCAGCGGAGAGCGCCTGACCGGATTCTGCGGCACGACGGCAAGGGCAAGGCTTTCGGTCCGGGTAAGGCGTCCGGAGGTAGTGCGGAAATAAATGCGCGCCGCCGCGCCGACGCCTTCGATATTGCCGCCATAAGGCGCGAGGTTGAAATACGCCTCAAGGATTTCCCCCTTGCCATAATGGTATTCATATTGAAGGGCGCGGGCCATCTGCGCAAACTTGCCCGAAAGCGTGGTTGTGGACAGGCCGAGCCGGAGCCGGGCCACCTGCATGGTAATCGTGGAACCGCCCATACGCCGTGCCCCGCCGAGCATCCCCGCCGAAGCCCTGAGCAGGGACAACGGATTGACGCCGGGGTGCCGGTAGAAATGCCGATCCTCGTAAAGCAGCACCGCCCGCACCATCTCGGGGGCGACCTCGTTCAACCGGATACGGACACGGTATTTTTCATCTTCGGAAAGGCCCAGCCTGAGCAGATTCCCGTCCCGATCCAGCACCAGCGGCGAAAACGGCACGCCGTCCAGAAGCGGCGGTTTGGGACTCAGGACAAGCCAGCCCCAGAACGCCGCGATCGGCAACAGCAGCGTCAGCACGAGGGCGAAAGCGATGGTTTTGCGCACATGAAATCCTTTGGGAAACGCCTCCGGCGACAAAGGGCTTCCACCCCTTGGCCCTGTTCGGGGAAATCGCTCTACGTGCGATGCCCGTAAACCTAACGGTCATGACTTTGCCGCCCTTTGGGTCTGATTTTCCCCTCAGCCATACTTCCTTATCATCCACCACAATATAATCATTATATAAAACATCCCGAGCGGTAACGCCGCTCGGGATGTCGAATACCGCCTCTGACCGCTGCACCACCGGTTTCGCCGGGGTCCGGGGGGCGCTCGCCCCCGGGCGGGGTTGCCGCCGGAGGCTTCCTACTCGACGACCATGACCCCGCCCGCCGAGTGCGCCTGAAGGCTACGGTTGTACATCGCTTCGGCCTGCACAGGCGGAAGCGTGTACACGCCCTTGTTCACGGCACGGATCTTATACGTAAACACGAAGGGCTCCACAGCCAGATCCGAAAACACAATCATCCGATCCTCGCGGCGATCGACGGACTTGTAGCCCGGCTCACCGCTTGGATTTTGGCCCTTGATGTCAGAATTGAGCACCATTTCGAACCCGCCGGGCAACAGATCCACAATGACCGCATCGGAAACGGACCCTCCATGCGAACGCGCGGAAATGGACACTGTCACCACATCGCCCTGCTTCACCGTCGTCACGGGCCGCCCTTCGGCATCAAGGTATTCACGCGACACTTCAAGCCCCTGTGCCAAGGCTTCGGACGGCGGCTTGCGGTCGAAACCCTGCGCCGAAACTTCCCAGTACAGAGGCTGGGAACCCGCGGGCATATCCAGCGCATACGCCGCACACCCCGGCGCGGAAAGCGTCAACATGCCTCCAAGATCCGCGGGCGCGGATTCCACGGGCTCGAACCCCGGCTGCATGGACGTGCAGCGCAAAGAAATGCCGGAAGGCATGTTCGCCGCGCCTCCCATGTCGAGCAGGGCGCGGACGCCAAGGGATGCGGAAAGGGTCACATACCGCCCGCCATTCAGCACATCAAGCAATTCTTGTGCCAGTTCAGTGCGCTGCGTATCCAGCATATCAGGGAAATGCCGGGCCAGAACCGACGCCCGCAATGCCTGAACGCCCAACGCGTCGAGATAGCCGCGAGCCTGAAAATCGGGGCCCGGAGCTTGGTAAAGCGCAATCAGATGACGCGCGTCGTCGTTCATGCGCATGATCGCGCAGCTTCCCGCCAACAGCGTGGAAGCCACGTCCTTCCGCCACTCGGGGAACCTGTCCTCAAGCTGCGAAACGAGCTGCTCCATCGCTTGCGTCGTGATGCGGCCTTCGCGGGTCAAGACCCACAGCCCATAGGCTTGGGCACGGCCTTCTTCCAGCGAATCCGGCACCCGATCCAGCGCATTCTCAAGCGCCCCGAAGACCTCGGCCAGCAAACCGCCGGGCAGAGCCGCCCCGGACTCCCGCATGGTCAGCAGGAAATCGGCGGCATAGGCCGTGACCAGCACGTCGGGTTCCCCGCCGGGCCAGAGGGACACGCCCCGCCAATTCAGCGCCGACTGGATGCCCTGCACGGCCTCGTCCATGCGTTCCCGGGCGAGCTTGCGCGCCGCGTCCGGCGCCCTGCCCGCATCGGCAAGCAGTTCGGGCCGATTCATGAGCAGCGCGTAAGGCATGGCCCGGCTGATGCGCTGTTCCGCACAAGTGTACGGATAGGCGTCAAGATAACGGATCAGCCCACGCAACGCGGGCAGGGGCAGCGCCGAAACGGAAGCGGAACCCTTGGCTTCATAGGGGTACAGCTCGCGCCCTGTCTTCAGAACTGTGGAGGCGGAGGCCGACCCGACGCTCAAACTTTCGCGCAGGGGCGAAGCCGGACGCACGGACAGCGTTGCGGAACGGACAGTCCGGTTTCCGGCGGCATCGGTCACGGCAAAACGCAGTTCCGCGTTGCCGGGCACATCCCCGACCTTGACGCGGAACGGAATCACCCTTTCGGAACCCGCGCCTACGGCTATTTCAACGGGCGGCGGGGAAACCACGCGCAGGGCCTCGTCAGGCGACAACGCCAGCGCAAAGGAAGCCGGCTGTCCCGTATTGTTGGCGACGGCAAGCGCGGCCTCGAACTCGTCGCCCGGCGAAGCCAGAACCGGAAGCTGCGGCGTCAGAACCACCGGGCCGCGCACCGTGGCGTCGGTTTCGGCGCGGCCCGCCGTATCCGGCGACGCCGCCACCGCCATGATGCGAACGCGGCCGTTGTAATAGCCGGGAACGGGGATGGTGACGGACGTCTCAGCCCCCACCTCCACGATGCCGGACCACCAGCTCAGGGGCGGTTCGGCCTTGCGCTTGAAAGGATTGTGGAACCGCCCGCCGGACAAGGCCATATCGCCGCCGAAGGCCGGGATGCGGAGCTGGCCGTGATCCGGCATGAGCAGATCGAACATCTGCCGCGTCTCCACTTCCAGCGCCCGGTCGTTGAGCAGATAACGCAGAGGATCGGGCGTGGCGAAGGCGGTGAGCTGAAGCACGCCCTCATCCACGGCGAAAATCAACGCCTTTCCCGGATGGCGGGCGGACAGGGATACCGAGAGCGCGCTACCGGGCAGCACCTGTTCCGGAGCCTTGAGCCTGAGCCCCATGTCCCGCCGCGCCACATTCACGGTGAGCGGAGCCACCGCGTAACTGTGCGGCTGCATGAACACGTCGGGCGAGGACAGGGAACGGGCCAGCGACACGTTGACATAGGCGCGGCCCTCGAAATCCTTGGGAACCGCGATTTCCTGCACGCTGTTCCCGGCGCGGACGCGGAACCAGCGGGAGGCCGCAACGCTGTCGCGCTCCAGCGTGATCAGGCCCATGCCGTCGTACGGCGAAGACAGGAACAACCGGATGGATTCGCCGGGAGCATAGTCCGCCTTGTCGATGTGTAGGCGCAGGTTGCCGGAGGGCAATTCGTCCCGCCCGGCGAGGCGCAGGTCGTCGTTGCCCGCCACCGTGAAGGGCACGAGGGCCATGATCTGGCCGGAGGCGTTCCGCACGCTGAGCAGGAATTCGCCGGGCTTGTCCGTGGGCACGGCCCACGCCAGATTGCCGGAAGCGTCGAAAGACCGCTTTGAGGAAACGATTTCCCGGTCGACCGGGGTTTCGTCGTAACGGTAACGCCCGTCCTTGTCCGTGACGAGGCTGGTCACGTACCGCCGCTCCGCCACGGAGAACGTCAGCTCGCCGGGATCGGCGCGGCCGAGATCCGGGCCGAGCGCCACAAATTCCAGCGTGGATTCGCTGCCCTTGGGGATGAAGCCGAGATTGCCCCCGGCCCCGGTGGGACGGTAGCCAAGCACGGCCTGAAGCGGAGAAACAAGGAAGTCGCGCACGGTCGTCACGGAACGTCCGCCGCCCGGCTCAAAGCCTTCGACAAGAAGGCGGCAATGGAGGGTTCCGCCGCGCAGCTTTTCCAGCGGCAGCGGCAGCACGGCACGGCCCTGCGCGTCGGTACGGACTTCGCCGAGATCCAGCGTCAGAGCCGACCCCCGATAGGGCATGGCATCGTGGAACGTGAAATCCTCATAACCGGGGAAAGACAGCGATGCGGGCCGCACCGAAAGCTGACCGCGCAGGCGGCGGTCCACGGCGGGCAGGCCATACAGATTCTTGAGGGCCGCGTCCGCCGAGGCCTGAGATGCGTTGAGCCAGCCCTTGCCGGGAGCGGGGTTGACCGTTGCGGACAGGCTCATGGTGTCGGGCTGGAATTCCTCCACCCGCACGGCCCCGGAACCGAGCACAACCGCAAAGCCGTCGGCATTGGGGGTCTGCACGTCGAGGCGATAGCGGCCCGTGGGCGCGCCTTCGGGGACGGTCCAGCTCAGCTCGGCAAGGCCGTCGGCCCCGACGACGAATTGCCGCCGCAGGATCGTCCGTTCCGAGGGATCGGACAGTTCCGCGAAGAAGGGCATGTCGGGCGGCAACGCCTTCCAGTCGCCCCGGCGCATGAGCATACCGAAACGCAGCGTCTCGCCGGGCCGGAAGATGCCGCGCTCGCTGAACACATAGGCGTTGATGCCGTCGGCGTTGCTGGTCTGCCCCTGCGTGGGGAAGCGCGAATAGTCCACGACGCGGGAGTAATCGTCGAGCGGCAGCCATGCCGCATCCTCGCCCGCGCCGCGCTTCACCGAAACGGTCACGGCGACGGGCCGCTTTTCGCGGTTCAGGCCGGATACGGAGGGCAAGGCCGCCCTGCCCCCGGCGTCGGTCACGGCTTCGGCCACGGGCAGGCCGTTGGTTCCGAGGATATGCACCGCTGCGCCGGATATGGGATTGCCTTCCGACAACGAACACACGAAGACATCGCGGCTTCCGTCGGCGTTCTTCTTCACAATCATCCCGAGATCCGTCACCAGCAGGAAACGGCTGGCGGAGGCGACTTCCTTGTCGCCGTCCATGCCCACCAGTTCAATGCGCATGAGCCCGCGCCCATCTTTGAACAGAGGAGCCACGTCGAGCACCGTAAACTGCGGCACGCCCGGATCGGTGCGCTTGAGCGCGATGACGCCTTCCTGCACGTCGCTGAGGGCGTCGAACGGAATATCCGTATTGGTAAACGGCTGCGGCTGCGTGGCAAGAAAGCCGAGATACGGCTTGAGGACGCGCGAAGCCCTCCAGCGGATGGCGGTCAGGCCGCTGGCGTGGAGATCCAGCTTGCGCTCGCCTCCGAGGGCAAGCACGTTGCCGGGCTGGAGGAAATCAAGCTCCGGCTGGAACGGGGCGGCATGGAAGACTTCCCGCCACGGCCCTGCCAGAGAAAAGGCGGGGCTTGGCCCAAACCCTTGGGGAAGATTCAGGAAAAGATAACTGTCCGACGGTACGGGCACCCTGAAGCGCAACGTGCCCGCAGGCTGATCGGCGGGCTGGAGCGGCTCGATCTTCACGGGCTTGGCACGGTTGAGGACCGTTTCGTCGACAACCGGGGCCTTGGTCCACGGGGTGGGCTCCACGGCTCCTTCCTCAAGCGCGCGGGGCAACTGGAGCGCGGTGACCGCCTTGGCAAAGGCGTCGGGCCGCACGAGCAGACTCGTCTCGACGGTCAGGCGGTATTCCCCGGCGAGCGAGGCGTCGCGGGACGTTTCGAGCGAGGCACTCTTGATACGGAACAGGGACGAGGTTCCCGGGGCCGTCACCTGCTGACGGGCCTCCATCTTGCCCTTGGGGATCTTCCAGTGCGTGCCGTCGCGCCGGACCTCCGCCGCCACGCCGGGCAACGAGAGCGTCACCGTGGCGGACGTCTTGGCAAGGCTCAAAATCCGCGACTTGATGAGGCACGTCCCGTTTTCACCCCAGACGAACTCGGGTTTGGCAAGCATAAGGCTCTTGTCGGAAACCTTCAACGCGGCGTCGCGCTGCACCGTCTGACGATCCGGCTGCGTGGTGAACCTTACGTCAAACGAAACGGCCCGTTCACCGTTCAGATCGGGATCAATCCACAACCGGCCGTCCATCTCGAGCACGGCAAGCGGCGGCGTGGAGAAGGAAAGGCTTGGCGAAGCCAGCTTCATGCGCGACGGCAACGGCAGCTTCGCCAGAGAAAGCGTATAGGCCGTGGATTCCGGCCACGGATTCTTCGGACGGAACTCCATCGTATCCCCGCCCGACCACCGCCATTCGCCGGGAATGTCAGGCGAAAGCCGGACGCCGGAGACAACCGCGCCATCCTGCCCCGGAGCGGCGGCGCACCGCACGCCCCAGTCGTCGCCGTAAGCTTTTCTGCACGCGGCTTCGTCTGGCGCGAAGATCACCCGCAACGGTTCGCGGCCCTCAAGAGGCGCGGTCACAGCGGTCCGGACAAAGGCCGGAGCCTGATCCGAAGCAGCCAGCGCGGGTACGGCGACGCAGCACAGCAATACAAGAAGGAATAGAATACTACGGTGGCGCATGGCGTTCTCCCAAACTGATTTTCCATGATCATAAGGGAGTTCTGCTTATCAGACAAGACACGGATTCTTGCCCTTCAGGAGTTCCGCCACAAACTCCACCGAGGGGTTCCGCCTTGCGCGGAGAGTCTGCTCCAGCTTTCTCTGGCACCCCCTCCGGCAAACCGCCTTTCCGCCAAGGGAGGATTCCCCTTCCCAATTGCCCGATTCCTACTTGTCCTCCATTGTGCGCGCGTGGGCGAGGAATTCGGATATTTCTCTGGCGGTCTGCACGACATCATCACAGACTTCCGCCACAAACGCCTCAACGGGCCGGAAACACAACCCGGCGACGCTCACGGCGTAGCGCGGATAGCCTTCCTTGTTGAACACCGGCGCGGCGACGCCTACCAGATGGGCGGCCATTTCCTCATTCATGACCGCGTAGCCCCGCTCACGGATTGCTTCAAGTTCCTTCAAAAACATAGCGCGATCGCAGATGGTCCTTTCCGTGAACCGGGTGAACTGCGTCCGTGCGACATAGGCTTCCACCTCTTCGCGGGGTGAGAAGGCGAGCACGGCCTTGCCCATAGCCGAACAGTACGCGGGGATGCGGTTGCCCGCGGCATACCCTTCGAGCGCCGAATTGAAGAGCCGCTGCGCGAGATACGTGATTTCCCGGCCGTCCCAGTGCCCGAGGTTGCTCGGCTGTTCGGCGGCTTTGGACAGCTCCTCAAGATAGGGCCGCGCAAAATTCCTCACCTCGATCCGGGGCACAACCCCTTCCGCCAGATACCGCAGCCGTCCCGTCAGGGCATAGTCACTCTGGGGTGTCTGCTCGACGTACCCCATATATTTCAATGTATTCAGAAAACGATGGCTCGCGCTTTTCTGGATGCCGAAGGCCGTCGCCACATTGGTGACCGTCACATTGCGGCGCTCCACGATGTACTCGAGTATCTGCAACCCCCGCTCAAGGGTCAGGACGCGGGAAGGGTTTGATGGCTTCATGGAATCCTCTTGTATCACATGATGAATAACGTGCATTCGAACAAGCGTAGTTAATGATACTTCCTCAAAAAACGCAAGAAGTACGGGGCGGCCCTCCTCTCGGGGAATACATCCTCCTCACGCCGTGTTGCTCTTCCGGCGCGCAGATCCGCTGGCCTCCGCCCGCAAGCTTCGGTGGCTTTTGCGGAGAGAACAGCCCGGAACAGGGCCTTCCTTTTCCGTTCATATAAAATATACAAAACATATTCAAATAAAAAGAACAAATTGTTCCAACGGCCTCAGCTCAAAAAACAGGAGGAAAACGGAGAGATTGCTTGCTTGAAGCGAAGAGGACGCTCTCCACAAATACCACGAGAAGCAACACCCGAAATCTAACCACGCGGGGAAAAAACGTCCATCCTCACTACCCGCAACCCGGATACGTCACCTCCACCCACTTCTCTGATTCATACAACATATGAATTATACTTGAATAATCTGTTGTATCAAAACAAATCCATCCATTTCTTTCCATGCTCAAGAAAAAAAGAACAAAAGGCTTGACAAGCTTTTGGGGTTAGGAAATAATGTCTCTAAGTTCAAATTAAAAGAACATCGTTCAAAAAATTGGAGCAATGATGGACACAGGACTGATTTTTCTGGGAACGGAGCAAGCCGTGGAACATGTGCCCGGCCGCCCTGAACATGTTCTGGACGGCGATCCGCTCACCAATGTCTGGCGGAATGTCGTCCATCCCTCGGGGAAAATGCACGCGGGCGTGTGGGACTGCCGGGCGGGGGCGTTTGAACTTCCCTGCCATGCGAGCACGGAGCTGTGCGTCATTACCGAAGGCTCCGCCGAGATTGAAGACGCGCAGGGCCGCAAGACGCTGGTGAAGCCCGGCGACACCTTCATCATCCCGCAAGGAGCCCGGACCGTGTGGCGCATCGAAGAGTATGTGAAGAAATACTACCTCTGCGTCCTTGATCTCGAAGACTGATCCCGCCGCCGGAAGGAGCGCCATCCAGAAGGAGAACCGCCATGATCACACAGGACGCCCGGCCGATCAAGATTGAAGTAAAGAACCTGACCAAACGCTTCGGCGATCTGCTCGTCCTCGACGACATGAACTTCACCATCCGCAAGGGCGAATTCCTTGCCATCGTCGGTCCCACAGGCTGCGGGAAGACGACGTTCCTCAACTGCCTTTCCAAGCTGATGCCCACGTCCGAAGGCGACATCTACATCGACGGCGAACCCGCCAATCCGCAAAAGCACAACATTTCCTTCGTGTTCCAAGAGCCCACCTGCTTCCCGTGGCGCACCGTGCGCGAAAACGTCGCCTACGGCATGGAAATCAAGCGGTGGGACAAGAAGCTCATCGAAGGCAAGCTCGACGCCATCCTTCCCCTCGTCGGGCTCGCGGACACCGCCGAACTCTACCCTAATCAGGTTTCCGCGAGCATGGTACAGCGCATCGCCGTGGCCCGCGCCTTCGCCGTCGAGCCGGACCTGCTCATGATGGACGAGCCCTACGGACAGCTCGACATCAAGCTGCGCTTCTATCTGGAGGACGAGCTGGTCAAGCTGTGGAAGGCCCTCGGATCGACGGTCCTTTTCGTCACCCACAACATCGAAGAGGCGGTCTACGTGGCGGAGCGCATCCTCGTCCTCACCAACAAGCCCACCAACATCAAGAAGGAGATCGTCGTGGATCTGCCCCGCCCGAGGGACACCGTATCCGACGACTTCATCCGCATCCGCAAACAGGTCACCGAGCTGATCCGCTGGTGGTAACGCCCCGGCGGGGTTTTCCCCCCCATGCAACCCTTTCACGAAGGAGTTTCACATGAAGGCCTTGAGAACCCTGACGATCCTCTTTGCGCTGGCTCTGATGTGCCTCCCCGCGCCCTCCGCCGCTGCTGCGGAAAAGCCGTTCAAACTCGACATCTGCGCCATGCCGGAACACGAATCCTTCATCTTCTGGTACGCCAAGGAACAGGGATGGGATAAGGACGAGGGGCTGGATTTCCAGATCCATTTCTTCCAGACCGGCATGGATCAGCTTGAAGCCCTCCCCGCCAAGCAATGGGTCGTGGGCGGCACGGGCACGGTCCCCATCCTCGTGGGCGCGCTCCGCTACAATACCTACCTCATCGGCATCGCCAACGACGAATCGTGGGTCAACGCCGTCACGGTGCGGCCCGACAATCCCGCCCTCAAGGTGAAGGGCTGGAACCCCGAGTATCCGAACCTCCTCGGCTCTCCCGAAACCGTGAAGGGCAAGACCTTCCTCTATACCCAGTCCTCCTCGCAGCACTTCGGCATGTCCGAATACCTGAAGGCCCTCGGCCTCACGGAAAAGGACGTGGTCATGCAGAACATGGACCCGGCGCAGGTGCTGGCGGCCTTTGACGCGGGCATCGGCGACTTCGCGGGCATCTGGCCCATGTGGCTCTACATCGGCATGGAACGGGGCAACAAGCTCATCTATCAGCCCGGCGACGTGAACGCGGTCCTCACGCTCACCCTCGTGGGCGACAAGGCCTTCTGTGACGCCCACCCCGACATCGTGGTCAAGTTCCTGCGCGTCTGGCTGCGCGGCGTGAACATGATCAAGAAGGAAATCAAGAATCCCAAGCTCGCCGAGCAGTATCACCGCTTCTGGACCGAGTGGGCCGGGCAGGACATCGAGCCGCAAATGGCCAAGATGGATCTTGAATACCATCCGGTTTTCGACATCGACCAGCAGCTTGCCATCTTTGACGATTCCAAGGGCCCCAGCCAGGTCGAACAGTGGCAGGACAAGGTGCTCGACTTCTTTGCCTCGCAGGGGCGTTTCTCTCCCGAGGAAGTGAAGAAGATCCGCGGTTCCGGCTACATCAACGGCACGTTCCTCAAGATGGCCGCGGAATCCATCAAGGAAAAGCCCCTCGGCGGCTACAAGCTCGACTAGCGCGGCGGTGTTCCGCACGTCTTGAATGGAAAAACGCCCGGCGGCCGGGGATGCCCCGGCCCGCCCGAGGCGGAAGACCGTCCCCTCCGAAAAGGGAGGCCATCGCAGCCAGAGAGCCGGACGTTTCGCGGCCATGCGCGGGAAAAGGTGGTTCCGGTTGCCGGACAAGCGAGGGAATCATGAGTCAGTATCAGCAGGTAAAGACGCACAGGCAGCGCGCCCTGATCCTTTTGCCGATCCTTTCGTTGTCGCTGTTCTTCCTGTCGTGGGAGCTGATTGTGGACATGGGACTTGTCCCGCAAACGCTTCTGGCGTCTCCGTCCGCCGTGGTGGAGCTGTTTTTCGCCAAGCTCGCCAACGCAAGCCCCGACGGGATGCTCCTTCAGGAGCACGCGTGGATCAGCATCAAGGAAGCCTTCCTCGGCTACTTTCTGGCCCTCGCCGTCGGCATCCCGCTCGGGCTGGCCATGGGCTGGTTCCGGCTGGCCGAAGGGCTCGCGCGCCCCATTTTCGAATTCATCCGGCCCATCCCGCCCATCGCGTGGATTCCGCTGACCATCTACTGGTTCGGCATCGGCCTGACGGGCAAGGTGTTCATCATCTGGATCGGCGGCATCGTGCCTTGCGTCATCAATTCCTATGTGGGCGTGCGCATGACCAATCCGGTCTTTCTCCAGATGGGCAGGCTCTACGGCGCGACGAACTGGCAGCTTTTCTGGACCGTATGCATCCCCTCGGCCCTGCCTATGGTCTTCGGCGCGCTCCAGATCGCGCTGGCGTGGTGCTGGATGAATCTTGTGGGCGCGGAACTCCTCGCTGCCAACGGAGGCCTCGGATTCCTGATCCAGTGCGGCAGAAAGCTCGGCAGACCGGATCTGGTGGTGCTCGGCATGGTGACGGTGGCCATGACCGGCGTGTTCATCGGCATCCTCATCCACTACGTCGAAAAGAAGCTCCTCGCCGGGATGCGGAGGTAAGCCATGTCCCAATCCATCGCCAACGAAATCCAGATCGAATCCCGTGAGCGGCGTCCCCTGCGCCTCGACGACATCCTGATGAACCGCTGGTTCCTGCATACGGTTTCCGTCTCCCTGTTCCTCGGGCTGTGGTACTGGACCGTCTACATGGGCGTTTTCGGGCGCGGGCTATGCTATCCCCATGAAGTGTTGCAGGAAATCGGGAACCTCATGACCCGGAGGCTCGCCGGGAAAGGGCTGTGGGATCACGCGTGGGACTCCACCCGCCGCGTGTTCATCGGGTTCGGCATCGCCTGCGCCCTCGGCATCCCGCTGGGATTCTTCATGGGCATCAACAAGTATTTCAACGCGTTCTTCAATCCCATCTTCAACCTGATCAAGCCCATGCCGCCCATTTCGTGGGTATCCCTTTCCATCCTGTGGCTCGGCATCGGTGAGGAGCCGAAGATATTCATCATCGCCATCGGCGCGTTCGTGCCCATCGTGCTCAACGCCTACAACGGCATCCGGCTCATCGACGAGGAATTGTATGATGTGGTCCGCATGGCGGGCGGAGGCCGCATGAAGGAAATTCTGGAAGTCTCCTTCCCCGCCGCCGTGCCGTCCATCTTCGCCGGGCTGCAAATTTCCCTGAGCGGGGCGTGGAGCTGCGTGCTCGCCGCCGAACTCGTCAGCGCCCGCTCGGGCCTCGGTTTCGTCATCGTGCAGGGCATGAACTCGGGCAAGGCGTCCATGGTCATCGCCGGGATGCTGCTCATCGCACTCATCGCCTCGCTCTGTTCCTACGGCATCGACTCCCTCGAAAAGAAGATTTGCCCGTGGCGCCGGGAGATCATGTAGCCCCGCGCCGCCGCGAAAGGATATGTCATGCGAGAAGCCAAAATCCAGTGTGAAGGCGTCAGCAAGACCTTCATTCAGAAGGGGAATACGCAGGTCCATGTGCTCAGGGACGTCTCCATCGACGTGGGGTGCAACGAGTTTGTGGTCATCCTCGGCCCCGGGCAGTGCGGCAAGACCACCCTGCTCCGCATGATCGCCGGGTTTGAAAAGCCCTCCGTGGGCCGGGTGCTCATGGATGGCAGGGAAATCGAGGGCCCCGGGCACGACAAGGGGTTCGTGTTCCAGTCGTACATGCTGTTCGCGTGGCGCACGGTGCGCGGCAACGTCGAGGTCGGCCCCCGCGTCCGCAACCTGTCCAGAGAGGAGCGCCGCCGCCTCAGTCAGCAGTACATTGACATGGTGGGGCTCAACGGCTTCGAGGAGCATTACCCGCATCAGCTTTCCGGCGGCATGAAGCAGCGCGTGGGCATCGCCCGGGCCTACTGCAACTGCCCCGAGATCATGCTCCTCGACGAGCCCTTCGGCCAGCTCGACGCCCAGACCCGTCTGTTCATGGAAAAGGAAACCGAGCGCATCTGGATGCAGGAAAAGCGCACGGTCGTTTTCGTGACCAACAACATCGACGAGGCGCTCACCCTCGGCGACCGCATCTACACCATGAAGAACAAGCTCCCCGGCACGCTCTGCAACACCTACACGGTTGATCTGGCCCGCCCCCGCGAGCCCACGGACCGCGCTTTCCTCCGGCTCCGCCAGCAGATCATCGATGAGTCCGAATTGGTGTTGTAGGGAGGAGAAGAATCGGGGGAGGGGAGAAGGGACCCTTTGGAAAGGGGCTCCTTCTCCCCTCCCCCGAGAACCCCTCCACTCATCCCCCAAAACGTTTTCACTGGTGGGGAGGCCGCGCAACGGGAGTTCGTTCCGACGGGGAAATGCGAAAAAGTGAAAGGGATGCTTGAAGGAAAGAATGTTGCGCAGTTTGAGTGGAAAGCCGCTGTAGGCATGGAAGAAAGGGGAATAGCCATTCACGTCGGAATTGAAGAAGAACGGAAGGACCGCCCCAGAACGGGGGAAACTTTTTCGCTGGGACCATATCAGGTTAAGGTTACTACATAAATTTCTAACCCGGAGGTTCGTCATGTCGAACATACCCGTAGCGCTGGTCACGGGCGGAAGCCGCGGCATCGGCAGGGCGGCGGCGGAAGAACTGGCGCGGGAAGGCTACAAGGTAGCCCTGATCGCGCGGACGCCGGAACGCCTCGAAGCGGCGGCAAGGGAACTTGTCGAAACGCTTGGGCTGGACGTGGAGCACGCGCCCGTCACCTTTGCCCTCGACGTGGGCGACGGGCAGGCCGTGGGCGATGCCGTCGACCGGCTGGCGGCGGAATGGGGCCGTATCGACGTGCTGTTCAACAGTGCGGGCGTCAGCATCCCCGGCACGCTGGAACTCGGCGCCGACACCCTCGATTTGCTGTACCGGACAAACCTACGCGCGCCCTTCCTGTTCATGAAACACGTCATCCCGATCATGCGGCGGCAGGGAAGCGGCTACATTTTCAACCTCGCGTCCCGCAATGGGAAAATCGGCGTGGCCGGGCTCGGCGGGTATACGGCCTCCAAGTTCGGGCTCGTGGGGCTCGGGGAAGTGCTCTACCGGGAACTCGCCGCGCAGGGGATCAAGGTCACGACACTGTGCCCCGGCTGGGTGAATACCGACATGGCCTCCGGCGAGGGCTGCGTCCATCCCCCGGAAAAAATGATCCAGCCGGAACAGATCGCCGCGACCATGCGCTGGCTCCTCAGCCTCGGCCCTTCCGTCAGCATCATGGAAGTGCTGCTCGAATGCACGGCGGACGTCGAACGGCGCGCGACCGGAGAACTTCACGCCCTCTACGCCCTGCAGGACGGCACCCCGTCCTGATCCTTTCCCTTTGCGGAGGTTTCCATGATCGACACCACTCAGGGCATGGCGCAGCCGGAACGCGCCCGTTTCCTGAAAGAGCGGTTCCTGTCCCGCCGCCCGTCCATCTGCCTTGAAGGCGCGCTCGCCAAGACGCGCGCGTTCAGGGAAACGGAAGGCGAGGCCCTCATCGTGCGGCGGGCCAAGGGATTCAGACGGCATTGCGAAACAAAGACCATCGCCATCGATCCCCGCGAGCTCATTGTCGGGCATCCCGGATGCCGGTCGCGCAGCGCGGTCATCTGCCCCGAGCTGTCCAACACGTGGCTGTGCCGGGAGTTCGACCGGATGCCCGTGCGCGATCAGGATCCCTATGACGTGACCGAGGAGCAGAAACGCCTCTACCGTGAGGAGATTTACCCGTATTGGGTCGGGAAAACCCTGCGCGAACGCTGGAACGGGCAGGCCCCAAAGGATCTGCTCGAACTCATCGCCGTGGGCGGCGTCATCGACAACGACATCAAGATCGAATGCGCGCCCGGCGAAACCACGCCGGAATTTCCGGATCATCTTTTACCCAAGGGCTTCAAGGGTATTCAGGACGAGGCGCAGGCGCTTCTCGATGCCGTGGACCTTACCGTACCCGCCAACTATGAGAAGCGCGACTTCTGGCAGGCGGCCGTCATCGTCAATGAAGGGCTCCGCATCCTCTGCCGCAGGCACGCCGAAGCCGCCGAAGCCCTCGCCGCACGGGAGAGTAACCCCATCCGCAAAGCGGAGCTCCTCAACATCGCTTCCGACTGCGCCTTCCTCGCGGACAACCCTCCCGCCACCTTCCGGCAGGCACTCCAGCAGATCCATTTCCTGTTCATGGGCCTGTACATGGAAAGCAACGCGGGCGGCTATTCGCCGGGACGCATGGATCAGTATCTCTACCCCTATTATCTGCGTGACCGGGCAGAGGGCATCCTCGACGACGCCACCGCCCTCGAACTCATTGAGTGTTTCTGGATCAAAAGCAACGACGCCGTATGGTACTGGGACGAAGCGGGCATCAAGCACTATGCGGGGTACTGCTCCTTCCAGAATGTCTGCCTCGGCGGGCTCGACCGCGAAACAGGGCAGGACGGCGTCAACGAGCTCACGTACCTCATGCTCAAGGCCACCATCGACCTCCAGATGGTCCAACCCTCCGTGTCCGTGCGCCTGAGCAAGAAGAACCCCGAGGACTATTTCCTTAAAATCGCCGAGCTGGTGAGGACCGGTTCCGGTTTCCCCGCCATCTACAACGAGGAAGTCGGCCTCAAGATGCTCATGAAGAAAGGCGTGCCGCTCGAAAAAGCATGGGACTGGAGCTGCATCGGCTGCGTGGAACCCCTCATGCCCGGCAAGACCTCCCAATGGAGTTCGGCGGGACACTATAATCTCGCCGCCGCCGTGGAGTTCGCCCTCACAAACGGCGTCCATCGCAAGAGCGGCAAGCGGATCGGCCTCGAAACCGGCAATCCCGAAGCCTTCGCCACCTACGAGGTGTTCAAGGCCGCCGTGTATGCCCAGCTCGATCGGCTCATCCGGCAGTTTTCCATCTCCCAGAACCTCATCGAGCGGCTGCAACAGCAGTTCTTCCCCAACCCGCTCATTTCCATGAGTATCCTTGACTGCGTGGAAAACGGAAAGGATCTCATGCACGGCGGGGCGCGCTACAACGTCGGGCCGGGCATGAACGGCAACGGCGTGGCCGATTTCGCGGATTCGCTCGTTGCCGTGAAGAAGCTTGTGTACGACGAAAAACGGCTGCCCATGCACACCCTGCTCGAAGCGCTGGCGGCGGATTTTCAGGGCTATGAGGCCGTGGAACGTATGCTGGCGGAAGATGCGCCCAAGTGGGGCAACGACGATCCCGACGTCGACGCCGTGGTCATGGAGCTGTGCGACTTCATCATCAAAATCCATGCGGAACTCAAGGGCATCCTCGGCAACCCCAAGATGCCCGCGCTGTACCCGGTTTCCTCCAATGTACCGCAGGGGCTGTCCATCGGCGCCCTGCCCTCGGGACGCCGTGCGGGAAAGCCGCTGGCGGACGGCTGTTCCCCCTCGCAGGGCTGCGACCGCTTCGGGCCGACCGCCATCCTGCGCTCGCTGGACAAGATGCCCCATGCCTGCCTCGACGGCGGCACGCTCCTGAACCTCTGGCTCACCCCCGCCGTGGTGCAGGGCGAGGAAGGCGGGCACCGCCTGTCAGCTTTCCTGAAGGCCTTCCTCGACATGGACATCTTCCATATCCAGTTCAATGTGGTCGGGCAGGACATCCTCCGCTGCGCGCAGGAACGGCCCGAGGAATACCGCTCGCTCCTCGTGCGCGTGGCCGGATACAGCGCCTATTTCGTCGAGCTCAGCCGCGAGGTGCAGGACGACATCCTCAGCCGCACGGTCAACACCCTGTAACGCACGGGACGGTCCACCATGAAGGGAGTTCTCGAAAACATCCAGCACTACTGCATCCACGACGGCCCGGGCATCCGCACCGTGGTTTTCCTGAAAGGCTGCCCCCTGCGCTGCCGCTGGTGCTCCAACCCCACTACGCAGGAGCACAAGCCCGAACTGCTGTACCATGCGGATAAATGCTTCTCCTGCGGCCACTGCGCGGAGATCTGCCCGCAGCGCGCCGTCACCCGTGAAGGCGAGGCAGTAATCTTCGACCGTGCCCTGTGCGACGGCTGCGGGCTGTGCGCGAAGGAATGCCCCGGCAAGGCGCTCCAGATCGCAGGGGTCGAACGCGACACGGCGGACGTGCTCGGAGATATCAAAAAGGACATGGCGTTTTACCGCAATTCCGGCGGCGGCGTGACGCTTTCCGGCGGTGAAGTGCTCGCACAGGCGGCCTTCGCCCTTGACCTCATGGCAGCGTGCAAACGCTACGGCATCCATCTCGCGCTGGAAACGTCGGGGTTCGGCAAACGCGAGGATCTGCTTGCCCTCGCGGATGCCGCCGACTGCCTCTTCTACGACGTGAAGCATGCGGACGACGACGTTCATCGGGAACTCACCGGACAGGGCTGCGGGCTCATCCTCGACAACCTCGACGCCGTGCTGGATCGCGCCGCCGGGAAGCTGACCGTACGCCTGCCGCTGATCCCCGGCCTCAACGACGATGAAGGCCATCTCGAAAACTTTGCCCGCACCATCAAGGCCTTGGGCCGCGTACAAGCCGTGGAACTGCTGCCCTACCACCGCCTCGGCAAAAACAAGTACGCCCTGCTCGGACGGGCCTATGCGCTCGAATCCCTCGGCCCCATGAGCAAGGAAGACCTTGCCCGCCGTGCAGCGTTCGTCGCGGAACGTCTCGGCGGGACCAAGGTATTGTTCTAGACCCGACTGCCTTTGAAATGCGGCTCACTCCAAAGGCCCCTTTTCCCGAAAACATCATTCCCGGAAAACCCACGCCGTGTTGCGGCGCAGAACCTTTCAATACTTGCAGGCACTATGCTCTCCTGAACTCCCAACCGTTTTTACCGTTATCCACAAAGGACCCCGCCATGCTGACTTCCCGAATCGACCAGCTTAAGAAGCAGTTTTTTACCCATGTTCCCGCCGTCTGTCTTGAAGGCGCGCTCTCCAAGACGCACGTATTCAAGGAAACGGAGGGCGAACCCATGATCGTCCGCCGCGCCAAGGCTTTCAAACGCCACTGCGAAACCAAGACCATCACCATCCAGCCCGGCGAACTCGTCGTCGGCAATGCAGGACGCACCGCACGGACTATCCATATCTGCCCGGAATTGTCCAACAACTGGGTTTACGAAGAACTGGACACGATGGCGACGCGCCCGCAAGATCCTTATGCGATCACCGAGGAGCAGAAAATGCTCTTCCGCAACGAGATCTATCCGTACTGGAAGGGCAAGACCCTGCGCGATTACTGGAACGCGCAAGCCCCCAAGCCCATCCTCGACATCATCTCGGTGGGCGGCGTCATCGACAACGACATCAAGATTGAGTGCACTCCCGGAGACATCGTCCCTGAATTCAAGGAAAACATCTTCGCCAAGGGCTTCGGGGGCATCCGTGCGCAAGCGCAAGCCCTGCTTGAAACCGTCGATCTCAATGATGTGGAAAACTACGACCGGCGCGACTTCTGGGAAGCCATCACCATCACCTGTGACGGTTTTTCCATACTCTGCCGCCGCCACGCGCAGGCCGCCCGCGAGCTGGCCGCCACCGAAAGGGACGGCACCCGCAAGGCCGAACTGCTGGGCATGGCCGAGGCCTGCGACGCTATAGCCGAAAACCCGCCGAAGACCTTCCGTGAAGCCATGCAGCTCCACTACTTCATCTTCGTGGGCCTGTTCATCGAAGGCAACGCGGGCGGCTATTCGCCGGGCCGCATGGACCAGAACCTCTATCCCTACTACAAGCGCGATGTGGAGGCAGGCATCCTCACCGACGCCGAGGCGCTGGAACTCATCGAATGCATGTGGATCAAGTTCGGCGAACAGATCTGGTATTGGAACGAACCCGCAGCGACGCATTACGCCGGATTCTGTGCGTTCCAGAACGTCTGCATCGGCGGCGTAGACATGGACGGGCTCGACGCGGTGAATCCGCTTTCCTACCTCATGCTGCAAGCGACCATCGATACACAGATGGTGCAACCGTCCCTTTCCGTGCGCCTGAGCCGCAAGAACCCCGAGGACTTCTTCCTCAAGATTGCGGAACTCATCCAGACGGGTTCGGGCTTCCCCGCCATCTACAGTGATGATATCGGCATGAAGCAGCTCATGAAGAAAGGCATCCCGCCGGAGCTGGCCCGCGACTGGGTAGGGCTCGGCTGCGTGGAAGCCAACATGCCGGGCAAGATGTCCCAATGGAGTTCGGCGGGGCATTACAACATCGCCGCCGCCGTCGAATTCGCGCTCTCCAACGGCGTCCATCTCAAGAGCGGCAAAAAGCTCGGCCTTGAAACCGGCGATCCGGCATCCTTCACGACCTTTGAACAGTTCCGCGACGCGGTGCACGCCCAGCTCGATCACCTGCTCCGCACCTTCTCCAGTATGCAGAACCTGCTGGAACTCCTGCACCAGCGCTACCTGCCCAACCCCGTGGCCTCAATGGTCCTCCTCGATTGCGTGGAAAAGGGAAAGGATCTCATGCGCGGCGGGGCGCGCTACAACACCGGGCCCGGCATGAACGGCAACGGCGTGGCCGACTACGCCGACTCGATGGTTGCGGTGAAAAAGCTGGTCTTCGACGAAAAAAAAGTGGACATGGCGACCCTCGCGGACGCCGTGAAGCACGACTTCAAGGGCTACGAACCCCTGCTGCGCCTCATCGATGAGGAAGCCCCCAAGTGGGGCAACGACGATCCCGAAGCCGACGCGATGGTCATCGATCTGACTTCATTCATCATCAAGAAGATCGCCGCGTTCCGGGGGCTGCTCGGCAACCAGAAGCTGCCCGCGCTCTATCCGGTGTCTTCCAATGTTCCGCAGGGCATGGCAGTCGGCGCGCTCCCCTCGGGCCGCCGTGCCTTCCGGCCCATTGCGGAAGGCTGTTCCCCCTGTCAGGGCGCGGACCGCACCGGGCCGACCGCCGTACTCCGTTCGCTCGGCAAACTCCCGCACACCTGCATCGACGGCGGCACGCTCCTGAACCTCAAGTTCACGCCCGCGTCAGTCGAGGGCGAAGCCGGGCGCATCCGGCTCTCGGCGTTCCTCAAGTCCTTCCTTGATCTTGACGTGTTCCATGTCCAGTTCAACGTGGTGGGCCACGAAGTCCTGCGCTGCGCTCAGGCCCACCCCGAGGAGTACAAATCCCTTCTGGTCCGTGTAGCCGGATACAGCGCCTATTTCGTCGAACTCAGCCGCGAAGTGCAGGACGACATCCTCAGCCGCACGGCCCACGCGCTGTAAAAAGGAGAATGCCTCCGGCGGGCAGGGCTCTGCCCTGCACCCGCTGGGGGAAATGATTTCCCCCAGACCCCCTCGGCTATGGCTGTATGCGATTTGGGGGAAAAGACTCCATTCTTCCATAATAAACAGAAAGGCGGAGAAAAATTTCTCCGCCTTTTTTCATTTTTTACTATCCACAATTTAGTAATATATTACCCTCTTTTTTCCACGATGATCAGCAAAATCTCGAACAGGGATTCGATAACGCCAAAAGTCTTTGGAGGGAGAGGGGAGGGTTTGGGAGGGGGGAGGGAACCTTATCTGAGGAAAGGTTCCCTCCCCCCCTCCCCATGGTTTCTTCCCCCAATCCACTACACCTTCTTCGCCATGACGTTGCGCCCGGCGAGCATACCGAACACGCAGCAATCAAGAATGGCGCAACCGCCAAGACGCATGGCCCCGTGAACGCCCGAGGTAGCCTCGCCCGCCGCGTAAAGGCCGGGAATGGGCGCGTCGTCGAGCACGCTCACCACTTCAGCCTTGGGCGTGATGAGCGCCCCCGCAAGGCTGTAGGTCAGGTTCGGCTTCACCATCACCGCATAGTACGGCGGCTTGTCCACCTTGTTGTTCTTGGTCTTGGCGAAATCGGCCTTGAAAGCCGTATCTTCGCCCTTCTCCGCCATCGCGTTGTATTCCTCAATGGTCGCCTTGAGCGCATCCAGCGGAATCTTGTAATGCTCCGCCAAATCTTCAAGGCTGTCATGCTTGGTCACATAGCCCGCACCGGCGTTCTTTTCCATGCGGTGCTTGTTTTCCACCAGTTCGTAGGCATCGCCGTCAAGAATGGACAAGGGCATCCGGCGCCCGTTGGAGGCCAATACCTTGCTTGCGGCGTGGAAGATAGCCACACGATCCGCGCTTTCGCTCACGAACCGCTTGCCCGTGGCAGGGTCGATCATCATGCCGAGCGGCTGCTCGTCCGTGCACGGGAAGGCCGGGCGGTACAGCGTGCCGTTGATCATGCGGGCCCCGGCGGCGGCAAGCATACGATACCCGGAAGCCGTCGCGCCGGGATGCTCGGTCGTGAACGCACCGTCAAACTGCGGCAGTTCCTGCGACCGGAAGGCGCGATCCGCCTCAAAGCCGCCGGTACAGCAGATTACGCCCCGTTTCGCCCGGTAGCGCACGGGCGTCCCGCCCTTGTTCTCGAGATCGTCCGATTTGAGCCGCGTATTGAAATGGTAATCCGTACGCGCCGCAACGCCTTCGACCCGTCCGTCACGATCGAGCAGCAACCGGTCGACCTTGCAGCACAAGATGAGCTGGCCGCCCATCTTAAGATAGCTTTCGCGCAGGGGAGCCAATAGACCCGTCGCGCCGTTGTAGTCGGGCTGAAGCAGGCGCTTGGCGGTCATGCCGCCGGGCATCATCACGGTATCCTTGAATTTCGCGCCGTGTTTGACGATGAAATCGAATGCCTCGACGCCGTTGCCCACCAGGGTCTTCGTCAGCTCGGGATGGCAGAAGCCTTTCCCGGCCTTGAGCAGATCCTTGAGCATGGCTTCGGGAGAGTCTTCAATGCCTTGTGCCTTTTGGAGCGGGCTGCCGGGCACGGAGATGGTCCCGTTGCTGATAGCCGTGGAACCGCCGATCATGCCCATTTTTTCGAGCAGGGCCACGCGCTTGGCTCCGCTCTCAAGAGCCGACAGGCCCGCCACGAACGCAGCGAGGCCGCTGCCGATGACGATGACGTCGAAGGTCTCGGTCCAGTCGGCGTCCTTGGGTTTCCGGGGCTTGGCGAGGGCCGGAGCCGCCGCGAGACCGCACAGGGCCACTGCGCCCGTCTGGATAAAAGCTCTGCGTGTTTTCATAAGGACCTCCGAACAGCATTTCCCAAGGCTCTAGAAAGAATAATCGCGGGTGTCAACAGAAAGCGCGCGTCCGAAAGCGGCCTTGCGGGGCGCGTCGGAGCGCATTCGAGAAAAATCCCCCAAAGGCAACGGCATGATCCGAGCATCAAAAGATTTTTCCGTTCCCCCGCGTCGCTCAACAATCCGCAGCACCGCTTCGAATATGCCGGAAAACCAATGTCCTTGGCAAAAAGATATACAGGCTTCGACATTTCCGGCATTCCGCAGTAGAACCGCTCTCGGGCGCCATTCCGGAAATCAGAGAAGAACGCCCTGCCCGAGCCAAAAGCTCCTCAAGGAACGACCGATGCGCAAACTGATCTTCTGCCTCTGTTGCCTGCTCTGGGCCATCCCGGCCTGTGCCGGCGATCTCGAATTGGATCTTGAATGTCTGCAAGCAGCCTACCCCGGATTCATTACGGGCACGGAAACCGACGACGCGGGGCATGTGTGGCTCCTCACCAAGAACGGCGGACGTCTCCTCTATGATGACGGGAAAATGAAAAGCCATGCGGAACTGCTGGAAAATGCGGATATTGAGGACGCCATGCGCCAGCCTTACCCGCTGGAACCCGAACGCCCGGATTTCGCGCCCGATGAGGAGCCGGGGCGCATCCGCTGTTATCCCCTGCTCAAGGCTTTGTACGGGGCGCACCAGCGTTCCGTGGAACGGGGAATCGTCCGTACGCTGTTCGGCGGCAAGACCAAAGTGCGCCTTGCCGCCCCCGCCGCCAAAGCATTCCAGCGCATCGACGCGGCTTGGAGGCTCCGGCCCGCCGATCCCGAACTGAACAGCTATTTTTCGCCCATCTACGGCTACTTCTGGCGCGCCATCGCCAAAACGAACCGCCTGAGCCCCCACAGCTTCGGGATTGCGGTGGATCTCAATCCAGACAAGGGTCCGTATTGGCAATGGAGCAAACTCCGCCCGCATCCGCTACAGAAGACCTTCCCCTCCGCCATCGTCTCACTCTTTGAGGACAACGGTTTCATCTGGGGCGGAAAGTGGGAGCATTTCGACCTCATGCATTTCGAATACCGCCCCGAACTGATCATCAAGGCGAAAAAATTGCGGGCACAGGCGAACGGGGAAAAGCCCGAAGACGCATCGTAGCACAGTGGCGCAGTGGAAAAAGCGGCCCGGCACTGTCCGCGCCTGAGGCATGAAAAAAAACGCTGCAACTGATGCGGTCGCGGCACCCTCCAATCACACGCTTAAGGAAGAAAAAATGGATCCTCAGAAACTGGTAGAGCATTTCAGCATGTCCCCGCATCCTGAAGGCGGTTTTTTCGCCGAGACATATCGCAGCCAAGGAGCGATCCCCGCCGACGCCCTGCCCGGTTTCGGAGGGACGCGGAACTTCTCCACGGGGATCCTGTTCCTCTTGCGCCGGGGAGAATATTCCCATCTGCACCGGCTGAAACAGGACGAGATGTGGCATTTTTATCTCGGAGCCCCCCTGCGGCTGGCGATAGTCAGGCCGGATGGGACCGCAGAAGAAATCCTTTTGGGGCAGGATGCACTCAACGACCAGTACCTCCAATACACCGTCCCAGGCGGCTGTTGGTTCGGCGCTACTCCGGCGGAAGGTTCCGATTTTGCGCTTGTGGGCTGTACCGTGGCTCCGGGATTTGATTTTGCGGATTTTGAAATGGCCGATCCCGACGTTCTGGGGCAGACCTTCCCCCACGCCGCCGGGCTGGTACGTGAATTCTGTTAGAGTAAGAGGGCGTTAGGATGGAGCCGAACATGTCCAAACAGTATGTGGTCAGCGCGTGTCTGGCGGGTGAATCCTGCCGGTATGACGGAGGCTGCTCTCCTTGTCCGGCGGTACAAGCGCTGGTCCGCACGGGGCAGGCCCTACCGGTGTGCCCGGAAGTCCTCGGGGGGCTTCCGACGCCGCGCGTTCCCTCGGAAATCAGGGGCGGGCGTGTCGTCGCCAAGGACGGAACGGACGTGACCGGTGCCTTTACCTGTGGGGCGGAGGAAGCTTTGCGGCTGGCGTTGGAAAACGGCTGCACAGCGGCGATCCTCAAGGCCCGCTCTCCTTCCTGTGGATCCGGGGAAATCTATGACGGCTCCTTTACCGGAACCCGCGTGCCGGGCGAAGGCGTTTTCGCCCGTATGGCCCGTGAGGAGGGACTCGAAATCTGGAGCGAGGAGACGTTCACCGAAGGAAGATAGCCCCTCTTGCCGAAAAAGCACGGACGGTATCAAGGCAAAAAGCGGTTCCACACGCGGCGCAGCCGGATGCGAAACCGTTTTTTCGCGCGGAATGCACAAGAAGCCACTCCAACGGACGGCATTCGTTCCAGGCCGGCATGGAAGGCAATCTGTGCCGGAAAAAGCCTGCGAGCACAGATTCGATAACGTCGAAAGTCTTTGGAAAGGGAGGGACGCCAGCCGCGCTGACAGTTTTGGGGAAAGGGAGTTTGCTGAAGAAAGCCCCCTTTCCCGGTGTCTCTAACTTTTCAAGTGTATCCGCTCTAGTTTGCGGCTGCGGGAGCGATGGCAAAGCCCTTGGTGGTCCCGCCGGTCGAAGACGGCGTACCGGCGATCTTGGAGAGGAAGGTATCGCCGAGGGTTTCGATGTGATCGCTGATGTTATCGAAATAATTCAAGTGAATCTGCTCTTCGCCGATGATCGTTTCAAACAGTTTGGCGGTCAGGATATCGCCGTTGTCCACACAGACTTTGCGAAGCTCGTTGTACACGAAGATGGTGTCGTCTTCACTGTCGCTGTCGCTGCTGTAAATCGCTTTGACTTCCTGCCCCTTGACCACCTTCCCGGCAACTTCGGAAGTAGGCTCGCCGCCGAGTTCTTTGATGCGCTCGGCGAACATTTCGCAGTGGCGCATTTCATCGATGGCGATGAGTTTCATATTCGCGGCCAGTTCGCCATAGTCCATGTCGTCCAGGTTGTAATGCTGGTTCATGTATTGATGAATCGCATGTAGTTCCATGCTCCGCGCCTTGTTCAGCGCTTCAACGACGTTGGCCTTGCGGGTTTCACGATCAGACATGGCAAATCTCTCCTTACAAAGGTTTGTGCCAATATACGTCACCCGGAAACGCCTGTCTATATAACATGGGGAATACAGTAAACACCGCTCCGGCTGAAACGGGTATTGTATGCGCACGCGGCAAGCGGCACAGTGAACCCCGCCTCACAGCACCCGGCACCCCGTGTGACCGGGCCGCAACGGTTAGGCAAACCGGAGGCCGCGTCCTGGACGAAAGCGCTACGGGCGTGCTACAGGCAGGAAGTACTCATTTTCCCCCGGAGAAGCATATGTTGGATTATCCTGAATATACTCTAGGCATTCAAGCCCGTTACGGCGAAGCGGGAACCGACGGCAAGATACGTCTCGGCGCGTTGGCGAACTGGTTTCAGGAGGCGGCCGGACACAACGCCTCGGCCCTCGGTTTTGGCGATGAGCGGCTTTTCGCGGAAGGGAAGGCGTGGATACTCACCCGCATGGCCTTTCGTATCAAGGATCTGCCCTCGCCCGGCGACAAGGTGAACATCCGCACGTGGCCCGCGAAGCTCGAACATCTGGGGCACAGAGGGTATGAAGTGTACAACGCTTCCGACGAGCTGATCGTCGCCGCCGTGAGCGCGTGGACGGTACTGGATCTCTCCACCCGCCGCCTGACGGCCCTGCCCGAAGAGCTTGCCGCCGTCTATCCTGTGAACACGATTCCTTGCATCCCCTTCCCGTCCCGTACCATCCCACGGTTGCGCGAGGGGATAGGCAGCGCCGACGTGCTGGTACGGCGCGACGACCTCGACATCAACGGACATGTCAACAACTCAAAGTACCTTGGGTGGTTGCTTGAGTGCCTGCCGTGGTCCCCCGGTGAAAGCCTCATCCCGTCCCTGCTCGACGTGACATTCCGCGCCGAATGCTTCCCCGGCGATGCGCTCACCTCACAATGCGTCCCCCTGCCCGACGAAGCCGACGCCACCGCGCCTGACGGGTTCCCGCAAGCGCCGCACGGCCTGCTGCATGTGATCCGCCGCACCGACTCGGGCGATGACGTCTGCCGCGCCGTGACGCGCTGGACGCAAAAAGTCCGGCTGCCTTAATGATGTGTCCCAGCATGGCCGCCCCCGATAACCTGACCAACTCCAAAAGGCCGTTTCAGACGGCCTTTTTACTGCCCTTTGAAGTGGAATTCCGGTTCTCAAGCATATTTCACATGAAACGGCTTAGAGCCTTTCGAAATGAGAATCCTCTGACCCGAACGCAATTCTTTGACTGTGTTACATATCATAAATTATAAATAAAAATCTATCATTCGGCTGGACGATTCTTGGAATGGTCTATCATTCAAAAGGGATCCGCTCCAGTCCCCATTCGGCCCCTTCCGCAACCGCAAGCAAGGAATCGTTTCCGTTCCGTACCAATACCGACCCAATGCCGACCATTTACCGCTTGCACAAAACCGACCAATTCCGCACTGTAGGGAAATGTACGGGCATACAGTGGCATCCGAGACATTTTTTCGCATCCAACATGGGCTCCATACAGTGCCTTTCAGCATATACCGCGCACAGTGCCATGATCCATCCGTTTTCACCCAATATGAACTTAATGACCCGTTGTGAAAAAAGAATATCAGTCCATCATAAAGCGCAACACATTTTTTGCTTGCACACTCGATTCCGAGAGGATACCTCTCAATAAGTTGAAACAACGGCATAAATGGCTTGATGTGACGCCATACGCCGATTCTGGACGATCTTATGCGGAGAGACCTTTTCCATCGCGCGCGCATCTGCCCTCTTCCAGTTTTATCTGCATATCACAGTGTATTTTATACTCTTTTACCTATTCCAATTTTTTGAGGGCAAAAGAAACAAAAATGGTCTGAGTGGTCTATTTACGGTTGACAGAATCTTTCAATGGTCATATTGGCCTTACCAATTCAGTGAGGAATGCATCATGCCCAAAACAGACTCTTCCGCCGGGCGTCCGCGCCGGAGCTATCAGAAGCTCACGGAACGCCTCCGGCAATTCATGGAGGAAGGCCATTTCCGCGACGGGGACAAACTGCCCCCGGAACGGGCCCTTGCCGAGTCCTTCGGCGTTTCCCGCAGCAGCGTCCGCGAAGCCATCCGTGCCCTTGCCGAAAAAGGGCTCCTCGAAAGCAGGCAAGGGGACGGGACGTATGTCCGCGTGCCCGACATAGAGCCGCTCAAGGAGGCCATCCTTGAAGCCGTGGATTCCGAGGGCCTGATGTTCGACGAGGTGACGGAATACCGCCGCATCGTGGAGCCGGGCATTGCGGAAATCGCTGCCGTGCGCCATACATCCGAACAGCTTGACCGCCTCAAGATCATCGCCTGCGATCAACAGCGCCGCCTGCTCGTCGGCGAGAACGACGGCGATCTCGACGCCAGATTCCACCTCGCCCTCGCCGAATGCACGGGCAACAAACTGCTCATAGACACCGTCGCCCGGCTGAACCGCATCTACGCCAAGGGGCGCACCCCGGAGCTGCGGGACACGCCGTGGCGCCAGTTCTCGGTTTCCTCCCACCTGCGCATCATCGACGCGCTTGAGCGGCGGTCCCCGGAAGACAGCCGCAAGGCCCTCGAAGAGCATATCGATACGGTTATCCACAAACACCTTTTCGCCACCGTGAGGGACTGACATGCTGATTTCACTGGTTGTTTACTGTTTGCTCGGGGCTATTGCGGGCGTTCTGGCCGGGCTTCTCGGCGTGGGCGGGGGCATCGTCATCGTGCCCATGCTCGTCTTTGCGTTCGGCTGGCAAAACTTCCCGCCGGACGTACTCATGCTCATGGCCCTCGGGACGTCGATGGGCAGCATCATGTTCACATCGATTTCCAGCTCGCTGGCCCACAGCCGCAACAAGGGCGTCCAGTGGGATGCCGTACGGAACATCACCCCCGGCATCCTGATCGGCACGTTCTGCGGGTCGTTCCTGGCTTCCCACGTTCCGGCGCGGTTCCTTCAGCTCTTTTTCGTAGCCTTCCTCTTCTTCGTGATCACCCAGATGCTCAGCGGCAAAAAGCCCAAACCGTCCCGCCACCTGCCCGGTCTCGGAGGCATGAGCGTCGCGGGCGGGATCATCGGCGTGGTTTCGAGCCTCGTGGGCATCGGCGGCGGCACGCTCTCCGTGCCCTTCCTGCTCTGGAACAATCTGGACATGCGCAAAGCCATCGGCACCTCGGCGGCCATCGGCTTTCCCATCGCCCTTGCCGGATGCTTCGGCTACATCGTGAACGGCTGGAACGCCGCGAACCTGCCGCCCTATTCCTTCGGCTACATTTACCTTCCGAGCCTGTTCGGCATCGTCATCGTCAGCATGTTCACCGCTCCGCTGGGTGCGCGCCTCGCCCAGACCCTTCCGGTCCCCAAACTTAAGAAATGCTTCGCCCTCCTGCTCATCGTCGTCGGCATCAGGATGCTGCTCAAGGCGCTGTAAACAAACGGCACCAAAAGGCGGGGAGCAACCCCGCCTTTTTTATGGGCAACACCCTTTTCCGGCCCCCTCAGACGCCCGGCGTCAGGGGCCAGAGGATGAACACGGCGACCGTCCAGAAAGCATGGGAAAGGATGCAGGGGACGAGGCTGTCGGTTTTCCAGTAGAGCCAGCCCCAGAACAGCCCCGCCGTCAGGGCGGCCATGACCAGCATGAGGTTCCCTGAAAAAATGTGGACCCCCGCGTAAACGCACACCGCAAGGAGCCATCCGGCCTTTCCGCCGAAACGGTGCGTGAACCAGCGCTGGACGAAGCCGCGCCAGAAAACCTCCTCGGCGGGGCTGGTGATGAAAAGCAGTACCAGCGCCATAGCGAGCGGCGAACCTTCATGGCGGATATCGTAGATGGCCGATACCTGATGCGGCGCAAAGCGGAACAGCCAGCCGGAAAGCGTATTGCCGAGCGCGAAGATCGCATAGAGGAGTGCCGCCGAAACGAGGCCGATAAGCACGGCCCGCCCGGTCCACTCCGTCCGTTTCATCGGAACGCCCGCGAACCAAAACGAGAGCAGGGCCAGCACCGAGGCCGCCGTACCCATGCCGATCCAGAAATTGACCCAGTGCAGGCCGAAATTCACCCACCAGAAGAACGCGGCCAGTGCCAGCGTGCCGCACACCTGTCCCGCTGTGGGAATGCGCGGCGTCATGCGAATATCCCCCTGATCAGGCCCTGCGCCAGTTCAAGGCCCCGCGGCAGCAGTATTCCGGCAATGAGCAGCAGCCCGAACAGGAAATGGTGCCTCGCGGATACGCCGTCCAGCGATACGAGTTCGGATTCGGGCAGAGGCCGGGTCCCGAGCGTCCGCAGCGTACGCCACAATCCCGGCGCGAGCACGAAAGGCAACAATCCGGACAGCGGCAAAACGCCGAATGCGGCGAGAAGCAGCAGGACGCCGTACGCGCCTACGCACAGGGCCGCGTACAGGTACAGGGCTTTCCTGCGGCCCAGCAACATGGCGAGAGTCGTGATCCCGGCCTCGCGGTCGTGCGCGATGTCGCGGATGTCGTTGGCGTGCATGATGCTGGTGACGAGGCACGCAATAGGCAGGGAGGCGAGAAAGGGCCGCCAGTCAAGGGAGCCTCCCTGGATGTAGTAGGCGGGAAGCGCCATGAGCGGCCCCATGAGCAGGAACACCATAATCGGGCCGCAGGCATGGTATTTGTAAGGCCAGAAGCCGCTGGTGTAGCCGTAGCCGCCCGCAATCCCCACGAGGCCGAAGGCGAGTATCGGCCAGCCGCAGGCGAACCCGAGCACGATGCCCACGGCAAAGGCCACGCACAAGGCGATGAGGCCGCCCCGCCGCATGGCTTCGGGGCTGATAAGGCCGAGGAGGATGGGCGATTCGCCGTGGGCGGAAGCTTCGGTATCCACGCCGCTCCGGTAGTCGCCATAGATGTTCAGCATATTCGTGCCCGTCTGAACCGCGACGCCGCCCAAAAGCGTGAGCAGGAACAGCCCGGCATGAGCGGCATCCGAGGCCCACGCCAGCGCCGCCCCGAGCGTCAGAGGAATCACGGACGCGGTGAACGACCAAGGCCGCGTCGCCAAAAGCCACTTCTTCATGGAACTCTCCTGATGGACAATGAGCCGCCCTCAAAACCGGGGAAAGCGGCGGAGCAACGCTTACCCCTTTTGGGGGCGCGCATTCGTTCTTGAACCTATCATCTTTCTGTTATTGTAAAATACGGTCACAGTATACACGGTTTGTTTTGTTTTACCACATTTTTTTACCGTGCAGGAAAGACTGCTGGAACCCTCTGCGCCCCTCTTTTTGCGCATCCCGGCCTTCTTGGGAGAGTTGGCGTTTGCATCGCTCACGTATCTCGACGCAGTCGCGTTTGGCCATTTGTTCGAGCTGCCAATATAACATGATAGTATCAAAACGCCATATCGCTTCTATGAACGGATGCATCCCGGAACCACTATGCAACGGCAATACTGTATCTCTGCAACAAAGAAAGGCTCTCCCCGAATTTGAAAGGAACGGCATATCCTCTCAAAAACGGCATCTTTTTCCTCCTCAGGCGCTGAACAAATCCGTTTTTCTCCTGTCCCCAAATATTTTCATAGCAAAAAAGGTGGCGCGTAAGCCTTGAACGGCCTTTCCCACATCTTTTTTACGGAGTTGCAGATGGTTCTTCTGAGGATCCGTGTTTACCCGGAGCCCGTTCGCTCAAGAAAGCTGTGCCACAAATGGTCGATCTTTCCTTGTTATAGTGCCACGGCCTGGGTACCGTTTGGACAATGCATCCATTTTCTTCTTGACCCCTATAGCCCATCTTTCTATTCTCTTTATATACCAAAACGGGTTGCACGGAAAAATCATGAACAAGCGTTACGGCATCCCCCTCCATTCCATTGTTTTGCTCGCCCTCTTGCTGGCGGCGGGGGGATTTGCGCGCGTTTTTCCCGTGCACCCAACAAACGGGTCGGCCCGTTTCGATGCGCCGGAATACATCCAGCCTCTCCTCATACAGGGGGTATGCCCTCCGGGTTCCGACGAGGATGTTCCATCCTTCAAGTCAAAAGCTCCGCCGCCGGACCCGGGCACACATCTGGCGGCGTCCACCTCTCCCCCTGTCCCTCCTCTGACGCAGGGCCGCCTGTGTTCTCTCATCCCCGAGTGCCCCCGCCCTTCATGGCGCGGCCTCCTGCCCTTCCCCCTTCCCCCACCTTCCCCTTGATCCCCTTCCCTCCGTCGTCTGTGCACCCCGCGTGCGGGCCTCCCGTGCCTTCCCTTTCCCAGGGATAGCGTGCGGGCAAGTTGCAAAGAGCCATGCCAAGCATTCCTCCTGTCGCGTCCAGCGTATGGGCCGGGAGGGGGCCTTCGCAGATAAGGCTGCCCTTCCCTTGCACCCGTTGAACGGCACCCGAAAGGGAGCAGCGGAGAGCCCGTCTACATGCCTGAACAGGGCGTACCACTCTCAACCCCGTGAGGCGACACATGCAATCAAGAATCCCCACCTATATCTTCTCCCTGTTCATCCCCCTTGCGCTCGTTATCGGCTGTTTCGGCTTCTATAACCGTGTGGAACCGCGCATTTTGGGATTTCCTTTCATCTACGCCTGGATTTTTGCCTGTTTTTTCCTTGTATCGGCCAGCATGTGCATCGGCTGGCTCCTTGATCCCCAGTCCGACAGGAACAAGAAACGGGCTTCCTCTTCTCGCGCACCGAAGGAGAATGCATCATGACCGCTCTCGTTTTCATAGCCCTTATGGCTTTTTCAGTGGTACTGGCTTTTATGGCGAAACGCGGCGTCATTGCCGATTCGATGGATGACGTCATGGTCGCGGGGCGCTCTTTCGGCGCATTCATGGTCTTTTTCGTCACCGTAGGCGAAACCTACGGCATCGGCACCATGATCGGCGTACCGGGCGCCATCTACTCCAAGGGCGTCAGCTATTCGCTGTGGTTCCTCGGCTATATCCTGCTCGGCTTCGTGGTAGGCTATTTCATGAACCCGGCGATCTGGCGCATGGGCAAGATTTCGGGCGCCATGACCATGCCGGACTGCTTCCGTTGGCGCTACGGGAGCAAGGCGCTGGAAGTGCTCGTCGCCGTGATCTGCATCGTGTTCCTGCTGCCGTGGATGCAGATGCAGTTCGCGGGGCTGGCCACCATCCTGCGCTACATCGGCTGGGACATCAGCTACACCGTGGGCATCGGGATCTCCGCGGCGATCGCCTACCTCTATATCGCAGTGGCGGGCATCCGCGCCCCGGCATGGATCAGCATCATGAAGGATATCCTCATGATGGCGGCCATCGTTTCCGGCGGGCTCGTCGCCATCCACAACATGCCGGGCGGGATCTCGGGCATCTTCGATATGGCCATCGCCCATTTCCCGGATAAAGTCGTTATCGACGCGGAGCCCATCACCAAAAACGCCACATTCGTCTTCTCGACCATCATCTTTCAGGCGCTCGGCTTTTGCGTGACGCCGCTCCAGTACCAGTTCATATTCACTGCAAAATCGGAGGACACCATCCGGCGCAACCAGATCATCATGCCGTTGTACATGTTCATGTACCCGTTCCTGATTGTGGCGGCGTACTTCGTGCTGGTGACGGTGCCGAACCTGAATGATCCGGACTCGTCGTTCATGGCGCTGGCCGCAGCCAACCTGCCCGAATGGACGGTAGGCATGGTGGCGGCGGGCGGCGCGCTGACCTGCATCCTCGTCATTGCGGTAAGCGCCCTCAACCTGGGCGGGATTTTCAGCCGCAACATCTGGGGCGTGTTCCGACCTTCCGTGTCTCAGAAGCAGGCCGTCCTCGTAACGAATATGGCTACAGGGGCGTCTCTCCTGATCAGCGTGGTATTGGCGGTGATGCTGCCCAACCTGATGCTCGGAGTCATCAACATCGCGTACTTCTGGGCGACCCAATGTTTCCCGATGGCGCTGGCAACGTTCTTCTGGCGCGGGGCCACCCGGACGGGCGTATTCGCCGGCCTGCTGACGGGCGTAGTCGCCGTCGTCGTCCTCACGGAAACGCACGTGACCTTCTGGGGCCTGAATCAGGGATTTGTCGCCATGACTCTGAACGCGCTGGTCATGGTAGCGGTTTGCCTGTGCACCAACCCGGATGAAGCGACGAACGAAACCAGCAACGCCCTGTTCGCCTATGCCGCTCAGGAAGAACCCGAAGCCGCGGATCTCTAGAGCCCATTCCTTTTGAAACGGCACGGAGGCATTGGGGAAGGGGAATTTTTCTGAGGAAAGCCCCTTCCCTTGGCTTGCGGATCGGTTCGCGCGCCCCTTTCCAAAGGCTTTTCTGCGTGGCGAATCCTGTCCCGCAGCGATCCTCCCCATCCCTCCCAATAGCCCTCCCCGTCCGCTTCGGGAAGAAATTGACGCGGCAATTCGCCGCGGACAGGACTCTTTCTTCCTCACTCGGACATGGACATGTACGCCGTCAAGGGCGCATCCTCGGATGAGCTCGTCTTTGGCGGCAACTCCCACGCCTACAGCATACGCCGCGGAAGGTGGAGTTTTTCCCATCCATGCCGATTGACTCGACCGGGAAACCGTGCTGAACTTTTCGCAACGCCTTCTGGAGAATCCGCTATGCCAATGCCCGCTATGCCGTCATTGTCCGTTGCCCGTCTGAGTTCCGTTTTCGAGGACATGGCGGGGGCGGCCCTTAAAAATGCCGTAGATGATTCCAGCTGTGTCTTCAGGACACAGGGGATCATCGGAGATTGGACCGCCAAAAGGACGTTTTGGAATGGCGTCCATTACGGCATTGAACTCGCTGACGGGGGAAAAAGCATCTGTGTGGACCTGCCGCTTGAGGTCATTCAAAGCGGCGGCATACGGCCGGGGGATCGCGTTGATGTTCTCGGCATTCCGGTGGTATACTTGAAGAAATCCGTCGTCCTCTTCAAACTCCATGTCCATGCTGCCTCGGTCATTGAGGCTTCCGCGGGAGGGCGCGGCCCAGAGCCCGTAAAGAATGTTGAAGGGACGATCAGCCATCTCAAGGAACTCGGCTTTAAAAGGATACCCTTTCCGAAACGGGCAACCGCCATCTCCGTGATCCATTCCAAATCCCATGCCGCCAACGTCTTCGCCGACTTCAAGAACGAACTTGATCTGAAAAGCGTCAACGTGGAATCCCTGCCGACCACCATGACGGATCCGTCCGCCATAGCCCGGGCGATAGATCAGGCAAGCGGCAATGTCGTCGTGCTGATACGCGGAGGCGGAGACGATGCCGAGTTCACCACGTTCCAGCACGACGACGTCGTCAAGGCCCTTGCGCGCAAAGCGGCGCACAGGATCACCGGCCTCGGGCACTACGGCAACCTGACGTATGCGGACATCATAGCGGATTTCTGCACGACAACGCCCACCAGCGCCGGAGCCTACGTCCGGGAGCAGCTGATCCGTACCTACAATATGCGGCAAACGGAAAGGGAAGCCCTCGAAGAACAGGCCGCGCTCATCAAGGCGCTACGGATCAGCAAGCTCAAATGGATGCTCATCGCCCTCGCGGGAATAGCCTTGGCGGGGTATCTCGGGTTTTTCCGCTAGATAAGGATAACGGCTAAAAAATCCTGTCGGACGGTTGAACAAACCTCCCCAGCGCCCCTTTCCGGCATTGTATCGGGAAGGGGCGCTTTCGCCTTCCAATACATGGAACAACGGCAAGACGATGAGCCGTCGTGCCTTTTCCCGGCGGCCAGCCCTCCTCATCAGGCAGAACCCAACCCTGACCGGAATCGGCATTCCACACCATACGCGGGGCTTCACCTTGGGGCATGGCGGGTTCCTCTGCACTCCTTGGCAGTTTGTGAAGAAAAACCACGACATGCCGTCATCTGTCGACAAAAGGCCGCGAAACGCCTTGTCAAACGCTCCGGTTTGACGGAATAATACATCTAACGCCAACGTTCACAATATAGACTTTATACATTAATATACTGTGTTATTTGTATAAATAAAAAAAGAACCCGTGTGACACCGAGCACGGATATCCGCTCGCCGCATTTGAAAGATGCCTTGCGAGGGTATCCCCCAATACGTCCCCGCCCAACGGCTGCCCCATCCAAAGGAGGATGCATGTCCACCATCAAACATTCGCAGATTTCCGCGCTCCTCGTCGATGACGACGCCAAGCTGTGCGGGCTGCTGCGGGACTACCTTGAAGGATTTGGGTTCTCACTCGACGTTGCCGAGGACGCTTCGTCCGGGCTGGAAAAAGCCGTTGCGAACGAATACGACGTGATCCTGCTGGATATGATGCTGCCGGATATGGACGGCCTTGACGTGCTGCGGCGCTTGCGGGAAATCGGCTCCACGCCCATTGTCATCTTCTCCGCGCAGGATGAGGAAGCCAGCCGGATTGTGGGGCTTGAGATGGGCGCGGACGACTATGTGCCCAAAGCCTTTTCCCCGCGCGAGCTGCTGGCGCGGGTGCGGGCCGTGCTCCGGCGGGCGCAGCCCGTGCAGGCGGAGCGGAAGGAGCCCGAAGAGGACGGCGTGGTCCGGGTGCGCGGATTGTGGATGGACCGCAAGTCCATGAAGGCGCGCATGGACGGCGTCCCGATGGATCTCACCGCGCTGGAATTCCGCATCCTGTTCGGCATGGCAGCCCATCCGGGACGGGTCTTCACCCGCGAGAACCTGCTTGAGCTTGCCGTGGGCCGCGAATTCAGCCGGTATGACCGTTCCGTGGACATGCACATCTCCACGCTCCGGCGCAAACTCGGAGACGATCCCCATAACCCGGCCTATTTGAAGACAATACGCGGAATGGGCTATACCCTGCTTCCCGAAGAGGCCTGACCCGAATTCTAAACAACATGCGGAAAACATTCCGCTACCCGTTCCGAGAATTCTTTTTCTTTGCGTCCCCAAAGGCAGGGAGCCATTCCCACGTCCTTTGCCTCTCCGCCAAGCGTCCGCTTCGGCGCGGAGCCGCCGGGTCAAGGGGGCGCTGCCCCTTTACGGGGTTCCGAAGGGGCAGCGCCCCTCGGTGGAAGTCGAGAAAATCCGGCGAACAAGCCTCCATTCAGGAGAAAAAACCATGCGCGTGGGACTGTACCAGAAATTCTTCACCTGGGCGATGCTCAACCTCGTCCTGCTCGGCGTCATCACAGCCCTGTTTATCGGCGGGGTGCTGCTGTTCAACAACAATCTGTACTCGCCCATGCTGTTCAACGGCAGTATCGCCTCCACGTTCCGCATGACCTCCGTGGAGCTGCAATACAAACCCGAAAGCCAATGGGCTTCGGTCCTTGAGGAGTGCGGCAGGGAGTGCGGCCTCCATTTCGGCATCCTGATCCTCGACGATATGGACCCTCCGCTTGCTGCGGGCGGCCTGCCTCCAAAAGTTGTGGAGGCGGCCCGCACCATTCCCCGCCCGCCCTATTCCCTGTGCGCCGAACCCGATTCGGGCGCGTTCAGCACGATCACGCCCGCCGTGGAACTTGAAGCGGGCATCCTCCCGCAACAATACGTCATTTTCATGCGCGACGGCGATCCCGCCCAATACTGGTACGCCCGCACCATCCTTGTCTCCAACGACGAAGGCGTTGTCCGCTACGTACTGCTCGCGGCGTCTTCGCCGTCCATCACCGGAAACGGGCATTTCTTCGAACTGCGCCTCGCCGTGGCCCTGCTCCTGTCCGGGCTCGGGCTGTCGTTCCTGTGGTGGTGGCCCTTCGTGCGCCATCTCACCAAGCCCATCATCCTCATGACCAAAGTGACCGAGCGGATTGCGGCGGGCGATTACAGTTCGCTCTCCGACGATTCGCCCATCAGCCTCAAGGCCGTGGGCGAAGGGCGCGGGGACCAGATCGGCTGCCTCGCCAAGGCCACCGGCATCATGGCGGAAAAGGTCAAACAGCAGGTCCACGGGCAGCGCCGTTTCATCCGGCACATCGCCCATGAGCTGGATTCGCCGCTGGCCCGGATCAAGCTCGGGCTCGCCGTGCTGGACAGCCGTGTGGACGAGAAAAACCAGCAGCGCGTACAGGAAATCAGCGACGAAGTGGAGCAGCTTTCCCTGCTGGTCGAGGATGTGCTGAGCTTCATGCGTTCCGAGGCCATTCCGGAGTCACCCGCCCGTGAGGCCGTATCCCTCGCGCCGCTGCTCCAGTATGTGACACGCCGCGAAGCCCGGGACCGCGACGTGCGCCTGAGCGTCGACGAGGGGCTCAAGGTCTGGGCGGACGCAAGCTGCCTCGGCCGGGCGCTCGCCAACGTGGTGCGCAACGCCGTGCGTTATGCCGGGGAAGACGGCCCCATCGCCATCGCCGCAAGGCCGCAGGGGGACCGTGTGTGCGTGGAAATCCGCGACAGCGGCCCCGGCGTCCCCGCCGAGGAAATGGAGCACATCACCGAACCGTTCTTCCGGGGCGAACAAGCGAAGAAATATCCCGGCGGTTCCGGGCTCGGCATGTCTATCGTCAAGCATTGCGTGGAAGCCTGCGGGGGCGAGCTGCATTATTACAATCAATACCCCAAGGGATTCACCGTCTCCATTACGCTCAAGGCTTGTGACAAATAACCCTACCGCTGTATCATTCGAATAGGAAACAGCTTGTGTAAAATCGTTGAAACAGATTGTTTTACTTTCTTTTTTCATCGGAATCATCCATACGCTCCTCCTTTTTTCATGAAAAGCTCACTCTCCGGTGAGAGTACTTTCCTGCGGCGTTTGTAAGGAAACGTCTTTGACGAGATCGGATTCAACAAGTTTTATCCTGTAATAACACAATGGTAGACTTTTACAAAACTTTTACAAAACGTTGAACTTTTTTTTACAAACTTTCCGCATAGTCGCTCCATCCGGTGATTTTCTCCCGCAGCACGGATCTGTATACGAACGGCCTCGCGTGGCGCGCGGCGTTCCAAGGACGGAGCACCCATGTCCAACACATTCTCCCGCAGACATTTCCTTCAATACGGCATGGCGGCGATCGCCGGGGGCACGGCCCTCGGGGGTCTGCCGGTCCATGCGGCTCAGGCTCCCGCCGGAACGGCCGCTTCCCAAAACGATTTGGTGAAGGGCTACTGCCCTTTCTGCCAGGTCCGCTGCACCTACCACGCGCGCGTGCGCAACGGCAAAATCCTCGAACTCATCGGCGATCGCGGCAACCGCTGGACCGGCGGGGCCATGTGCCCCAAGGGCCTGTCCATCGTCGAGCTGCTCAACAGCCCCTACCGCCTCGTGCAGCCCATGCTCAAGCAGGGCTCGGAATGGAAAACCATCTCCTACGCCGAGGCCGTGGACATCGTCGTGGACAAGCTGCGCCAGAGCCGCGCCAAGCACGGCGACAAGATCGCCGAGCGCCTTGCCCTCACCTCCCCCCTGTGGGATTGCCGCGAAAGCGAACTCGCCGCGCTCATGACCATGCGTACGGCGGGCGGGGTCAACGTCATGCCCGCCGGTGAAGTCTGCATCAGCACGGCGTCCAACGTGCTCGGCATGTTGCTCGGCGCGAACACCTCCACCACCACGGTCAACGAGATCGTCAACGCGAAGACCCTCGTGCTCTGGGGCGCGAACATCAGCGAAACCTACCCGCCCTACACCCGCTGGCTTGACAAGGCCCGCGACGCCGGGGTGCGCATCGTGAGCGTGGACTGCCGCAAGACGCCCACCAGCGCTTGGGCCGCCGACCAGCTCATGCCCCTGCCCGGCACGGACGGCGCGCTCGCCCTCGGCGCGATCCGCTTCGTTCTTGAAAACGGAGCCTTCGACCGCGCGCGGGTGGGCGAGAGCATCACCGGCTTCGAGCTCATGGAAAAGGGCGCGCAGCCGTGGAACGTCGACAAGGTGGCGCAAGCCACCGGGCTGTCCGAAGACGCCGTCACCGCCTTCTACCGGACGCTTGCCGAGAGCCCCCGCACCATCATCTGGATGGGCGGCTGCCTCTCCCGCTACACCAACGGGTTGCAGAGCATCCGGGCGATCATCGCGCTTCAGGCCCTGCGCGACAACCTCATCGGCTCGGGCAGGGGGCTCCTTACGATGGAGGGCGGCAAGCCCGAAGGCGAAAAGGAATTCGTCGACGCCGTGTGCGGCCCGGCCAAGGATTCCGGCGTCAACTTCCGCCGCCTGCTCAACACCATGAAGAAGGGCAACCTCGACGTGCTCTTCCTCAATTCCAGCTACCGCCGCTACCCCGACTGCACCGGCGTCGCCGAGGCGATCAAAAAGGTGGGGTTCGTGGTCCATCGCGGCTTCTTCAAGACCGAGGAGATGGATGTGGCCGATCTGTTCGTGCCCGCCGCCTTCGGCCCGGAAAGCGCGGGTTCGCATTACGGAGCCGAGAAGCAGGTGGTCTGGCGCGACAAGTGCGTGGACGCGCCCGGAAGCTGTGTCCCCGACTGGCAGTTTTACCGCGACATCGGGCGCAAGCTGGCCCCGGAGATCTATCCCGATTTCACCGGACCCGAAGAACTGAGCGAACGCTTCCGCAATACGGTCCCGAGCTGGAAGGCCATGAGCGTTTCCAGAATGCGCCAGTCCCCGGACGGCCTGATCTGGCCCCAGCCCGAGGAAGGCGCGCAGGAACGGATCGGAACGGTCTTCACGTCCGGAACCTACGCCACGGAAAACGGCAAAATCCCGCTGGATCTCAAGCTGATGGGCGCGTTCGGCTGGACGCCGCCCAAGGGCAATCCCCACGGGGCCGGCGCCGACAAGGAATACCCCCTCGTCCTCACGCAGGGCAAGGTGGTGACCCAGTGGCAGCAGACCATGACCAATTTCGCCGCCTCGCTGGCCCAATTCTCCCGTGGGCGCTATGTGCTGGTCCACCCGGACACGGCCAAGCCTCTTGGCATCGCCCACGGCGATACAGTGCGCATCAAGACCGCCACCGGTTCCGTAGAAGCCGTGGCGGAACTGACCGCTTCCATCCGGCCCGGCATCATCTTCACGCCGTCGCATTTCACGGGCACAAGCCCCCATGCCGCGACGCGGAGCAAGCCGATCAATGCCATCCTGCCCAACTACTGGGACCGCGTGTCGGCCCAGTTCAACGGCGTGGGATGCACGCTGGAAAAGGCGTAAGGGGAGGAGGAGCGGGGATTTTCCCCGCCCCCTGCGCCGGAACCCTTCCCGGCGGCCCGGCGGCGACGCCGCAAATGAATTTCGGAGAAGAACATGCCCCGTTACGTGATGGCCATAGACGCCTCCAAATGCCTGAACTGCAAGGCGTGCCTGATTGCCTGCCAGCAGCGGAACGCCGTGCCCTACGGCCTCTCCCGCAACTGGGTGCGGGAAACGCCCGACACGGCTTCGCCCTCCGGCTGGCGCTACCAGCCCGGAGCCTGTATGCACTGCGACGAGCCGTCCTGCGTTGACGCCTGCCCCACGCACGCCACCTACAAGGCCGAAGACGGCGTGGTCATGGTGGACGAAACCCGCTGCATCGCCTGCGGAAGCTGTATGCGCGCCTGCCCCTATCAGGCCCGCCACATCGACCCCGCGCGCCGCGTCGTGGACAAGTGCGATTATTGCGCGCCCTCCCGCGCCGAAGGCATGGAACCCGCCTGCGTCAGCGTATGCACCACCCGCGCCCGCGTGTTTGGGGATGTGGACGACCCACAGTCCCCGGTCAGCAAGGTGCTCGGCTCGCACAAAGTCACGTTCGTTGAGGCCGAGGACGCGCCCACCAAGCCGACCCTCGCCTATCTGAACGATGTGGCCGACAAACACTGGCCCAAGGCCGAAAGCGCCGGTCCCGTGGGCTTCATGGGAACCGTGGCTACCGGGGTGCGCTGGCTCGGCGCGCTGTCCCTGTTCGGGGTCGTGGGCGTGGGCCTGCGCCAGCTGATCCGCCCCACAGGCGAAGCATCCCACGAAGAAAAGAGGAAGGACTCATGATCCGCCGTCATTCCCTCAGCGCCGTCTATATGCACTGGTTCAACGCCTTCTGCTGGATCGCGTTGCTGTTCACGGGGTTCGCCCTGCTTTCCAACCCGGCCATGCAGCCCGTGGGCATGTGGTGGGCCGATCTCTGGACCGGCGTGTTCGGCGCGTACGGGCTGCTCGTCTTCCACCTGCTGATCGGTTCGGCGTGGCTCGCCGTCTACTTCCTCTACATCGTTTTCGGGTTGCGCCACGACGTAGTCCCCTTCCTCAAGGAAGTATTCAGCCTCTCCCCGGCCTCCGACATGATCTGGTGCGTCCGCAAGGGTATGCGCCTCGTCCTTGGGGAAAAGGCCATGCGCAGCATGGGGCTTGACCCCACCCTGCCGCCGCAAGGCTTCTACAACGCCGGGCAGAAGCTCGCCGCCGTGGCCGCCGTGCTGTGCAGCGTGGGGCTTGCGCTCTCCGGGCTGTTCCTCGCCGCGCTGGCGCTCCATCTCGTCGCGCCGGGCTCCGAGGACGCCGCCCAGTGGGCCCTGTTCATCCATCTGCTCTGCGCGGGCGTGATGGCCGTTGTCCTGCCCATCCATATTTACATGGCCGCATTCGCGCCCGGCGAAGGCCCCGCGCTGCGGTCCATGTTCTCGGGATTCATCCCCGTAACGTTTATCCGGCACCATAACCCGCTCTGGTACGAACAGCTCGTGCGCAAAGGGGTTATCCGTCCAGAAACCACCAATACCCTTTCCTAAGGAGCCCTCCATGAACATCAAAACCATCGCTTCCGCCGTCCTCGCCGCCGTGGTGCTGTGCGCCGCCCCCGCCTTCGCCGACGGCAAGATGAACCTCAACACCGCTACCGAACAGGAACTTTCCGCCAATCCCGCCGTGGGCCCCGAGCTGGCCAAGGGCATCGTGGAATTCCGCGAAAACGTGGGCGACATCAAGAGCATGGATGAACTGCTGGAAGTCAAGGGCGTTACGCCCGAAGTGCTCGAAAAGCTCAAGCAGGCCGTGACCGTCGAAGCCATCGAAGGCGCGGAATGCTCGTGCTAACGCTGATCGCGGGCGGCCCCGGCAAGGGGTTCCCGCATCGGACGGCCGCAGAGGCCGACAAAAACAGCAACCGGATCGCTTCACGCCTTCATAGTGAAGGCGGCTGACGGGCGGATCGTTTTCGGCAGTTGCCGGAACCGCGCCCAAGCTCGGAGCGAGCCGCAAGAGGAGGATGTATGTCGTATATCTCACTCCGGGCCATCGGCAAGACCGCAGCAGCGATCTGTCTCGCCGTGGCGATGAGCGGCGTGGCGATGGCAGGCGACGCGCCCGACCGCGTGGTCATGCAATCGCCCGCCAAGGACGCGGCGGTCCTTGCCAAGATGCAAGGGCTCGTCAACAACAGGAAGGCCAAGACGCTCAGCGGCCTCAGCCGTACCATCAACGACGGCGTGGTCATCCGCAAGAGCACCATCAAAGACGGCAAGATCATCATTCCGCCGTCCGGCCTGTACATCACGGTCCGCTCCACCAACTGGCATCCCTTCGATAACGAGCCCCTGACGCTCGCGGGCAAGACGTACCATGCCATCACGGATCGCTATGTCCGTGACGTCATCCGTAACGTCACCATGAAGAAGGGACAGGTCCTTCCGAGCAACGCCAACAAGAGCCGCGGCTGGGAACTCAGCTCCGTGGAGAACGACACCTACGGCATTGAAGGCGGCAATTCCGCCGTATTCAAGATCGTGAAAACCACGGGCAACTACTACGGTTCCCAGTTCCCGGTCTACGCGGGCGCACAGATCAGCAACGCCGCCGCCGACGGCTCGCTCGTCAAGGGTTCCAAGGATCCCGAAGGGCATACCGTCCCCACGGCTGAAAACGGCCTGAGCGAAATGATTTACGGCAGCAACATCGCTACCGTAGGCCGTACGCATGTCATCATAGACGCCATTGAAGGCGACTCCGTGAAGGTGCGCGAACTCGCTACCGACAGCTGTTCCGCCATCTTCGTGTCCCCCAACGAGCCCGTGGTCGCCAGCTACGGCAAGGGCGACACTTTCACCATCGGCGACGCCAAGGTTGAAGTCACCGACGTGGCCGCCAACGCCGCCACCGTGAAGCTGACCGACAAGTCCGGCACCGTGACCAAGGTCCTCGGCCCCCTGACCCCCGAGAACACCCGGATGCTGCTCATGTCCGTGGTTGACCGCGACCGCCTCTGGACGCTCTCCAAGGACGGCAAGGTCGCCGTGCACCTGAATATCCGCCAGAGCGACAAGCCCATTGCCGACGGCAAGGTGTCCCTCGTCGCGTATAATGATGTTGTTGAAGTCAACGACGGTAGCGTGTGGCCGGCCGATACCCGGTTCCTCGCCCGTCCCGAAACCTGAGCGACCTGCACTTTCCCCCATGAGATCGTCCTTGAAAACGACAAGGAAATCGTTCTCGACGGGGGAGCCAACAACGTGTTTGTTGGTCCGAACAAGCATTTCTCCATTGTTATCGACGAATTTGACGGCAAGATCGTGAAGGCGTGGCACATCGAAAACAGCAAGGGCGAAAAGAGCCCCAACCTTGCCACCCGCGCCGGCGGCAAGCACATCGACCTCGTGGTCGGCAAGGCCTGCCGCTCCACGGCCCACTTCATCAGCCGTTTCTATCCCGCCATGTATGACGAAACCTTGAACGGCATGGATTCCTTCAAGTAACCCTCTCACCGACCGCCCGATCCGTCCCTTCGGCACACGGATCGGGCGGCCTTTTTCCCGAAAAAGCGCAGGAGATTGACATGGGAAAGGTTCTGATCGCGTTGTGCACCGTATTCCTGCTGGCCTTTCCGGCCCGTGGAGAGCAGGCCGTGACGTGGGAAAGCCTGACCGTATGGAACGATCTGCCGCCGCTCTACGATCCGGCCCCGTGGCCTTCCGATCTCGCGGGCAAGCGCGTGATCCTGCGCTGGAACGGCAAACACAACGGCGATCTTCTGCTCGATTACCTGCACTCGCTGCTGTCCCGCGCCTTTCCGGACACCGAATTCATCAAGGCGTATGAAACGGACCCCGCCCTCAGCGGCATCTCCAAGGATCTGCCCGAATCCGAGGCCACGGCGCGGGCGCTCCTCGAACTGCGCCCCGATCTGGTCATCGCGGCGACCGGGGACTGCCGGGCCTGTTCCGCATGGCTCGCCATCGATCAGATCCAGCTCGAACGCGCGGGCGTCCCGACCCTGACCATCCTGACCCAGCCGTTCCTCAAGACTTTTCACAACGTCCGCCAAAATCTCCGCATAGGCCCCCTGCATTGCGTGGCCGTGCCCCACCCCGTCGCCATCATCCGCGACGAAAAGGTCCGCGCCAAGGTCGACGAGGCGTTCCCCGCCATCCTTGACGCACTCCGCTCCGGGAAGGCGGCGGACAGCACGAAAACCTTTCCGGCAGAGACGGCGCCTCCGGCGGAAGCCGAAGCATCGTCCGCCGCACCGGGGAAACAGATTCCGGCAGACCTTCAGTGACCGGAACGGCAAGAGCCCGCGTGGATTGCGGGCTCTCGCACAGATGTCCCGGTAAGGCGGCAATGCCGCCTCCTAGCCAGCGAAGGCCGATCCCGAAACGCCGCCTCGCCTCATTGCCGGAAAAAAGCCGTCCGCACGGTACAGGGCAAAGAGAAATATCTCTCTTCCGACCTGTACCGTGCGGACGGCCTATTCATTCCAACCCCATACGGGATCGACTCCGTTCCCCCATACAAAAACGGCCCCCCGCCATTGCGCAGAGCGTCCGTTTTCGACATTGCATCGGCAGCCGGGATTCCGCAGGGCTTTTTCCATACCCGGCGCCTTGTTTCACCCAAGCGGGGAGGCAAGGAAGGGGCCCGGCTGATTCCCGATACGGAGGTGACGGGCTGGCCTTTCGAAGGCCGCCCGCCCCAGAAGCCCTCGGCAGAAGGATGATTCCCCTGCACGCCCAAGCGCGTTTCCCGTCATGTATTCCCACGGCGGGAAACGCCCGGATCAAAGGGCACCGTCTCCGCCCAAGCCTTGAAACGCGGAGCCTCCGCCGGAGGAGAGGCAAAGACCCGCGTCGCAATCGTCTAGAACTTATAGCCGACGCTGAAGGTGCCCTTGAAGTTGTTTTCCTTCGCTTCGTAGCCCACGCCCTTCCACAGATCCTTATCCAGATCGAGGCGGATGTAGCCGAGTTCCACGAACAGGGAGAGGTTCTTGTACAGCTTGTATTCCGTGTCGAAGTTCACTTCCACGGCCTTGTCGCCCGTGGTCAGGTACATCATGCTGGCCACGCTGTCCTGCGGGTTCGAGATCATCTTGCTGCGGACCATTTCCTTGTTGTTCGTGCCCTGATAGTACACGACGCGCAGGACGTGGGAGAGATCTTCCATGAACGAGATGTCCTTCACACGAGCCATCACGGCCCATGTGCCGGAAATGCCGTAACCAAGCGTCTGAGCCGCGCCGCCGTAGTTCGTGCCGTCGAAGCCGTAGGAGGTCACGTACACGTCGGGGTCGATGGAGGGCAGACGTTCGGAACCGTTGTAAGGGTTGGCGTCGTCGCCCGAGGAATACCAGAACAGCAGGCCGGGGGTGCAGGATTCCAGCTTGTATTCGGCGAGCAACGCGGCGTACCAGCCGGAGCGCTTCACGTCGAAGTTCTTGCCGTTCAGCTTGCTGGTGCCCAGATCCACGCTGCCGTAGGCGGCGTCGAGGGCAAAGCGGAAGGGATCGAAATAGCTCAGGTCCGCGGAGACGCCGCCGAACCACGCGCTGCCGTGATCCTTATCGCTGTTGGCCACGATGGTCGACGTGCCCATAAGGGGAAGCATACCCTGTGCCATAGGATAGTTCAGGTCGAAGTTCCCGCCCTTGAAGCTGTCATGCCCGATGATACCGCCCATGCCCCACGGAGTCACTTTCACGCCGTCAAAGGTCATCGGCACGGTCACGCCGATGAAGTCCATCGCGTCGTGGGCATCGTGCTTCGTCATTTCGGGGTCGTTGTCATTTTCGGCGCGCAGCCAGAACAGGCTCGCGCTCACGTTTTCGGTGAACTGGTTGCTGATGGTGATGCCCGCGCCGTCGGCGTCGAGGATCGGGGAGCCGATGCCGGTGAAGGTCGGCTGGACGTAGGGCTGGAGGCCCATGCGGACCTTGGCGTCGGTCTGGGGAATGATCCAGTCCACGTAGCTGTAGCGGACCTTGATTTCCTTGCCGTCGGTGCCGAGGGCGGCGCCTTCGGCGGCCTTGCCCCAGTTCTGGTGGCCGATTTCGAAGAACATCACGCCCTTCAGGGATTCCGAAGCGATCACGTCGATCTGGGTACGCAGACGGGTAGCGGCACGCATCTTATCGTCGCCGTTATGCTTTTCAAAATTGCGGTCGGCGAACGATACACGGTTCTGCCACAAGCCCGTCATCTTGAAGTCGACCGCCTTCGCGGCGGAAGTTGCGCCAAGAACCAAACCGGCGGCCAACAAAAGCGTCATCAGTCTCTTCATCTTCCTCTCTCCTTTGGGTTGAACGTACTCCGGGTGAGGGAAACCCGGCATTCCCTTTCCTCCGGGGGCTAACCCCCGCATCCCTCATGTGCAATCCGTTTCCGATGGGGGATCAGAACGCGGGCTTGCGGATGAACTTCAAGAGATACATGGCGATGGGCGTCGCAATGATGACCGCTGCGAACACCCAGACGATGGGATATCCCGGCAGCGGCGCGAACGGCATGGACAGCGTGACCGGCAGGAAGGTCAGGCAGGAAAAGACGTTCATGAGGCCGCCTTCCACCGCGACGGGGGTTTCGTAATCCGGATCGGCGATGCGGAGCAGCAGCAGGCCCGAAGCCGCCGTGCCCGTGGCGTAACCGAACATGATCAGGCAGCGCTCGAAGCCGTACTCGGGGGAGCGGCGGCCGAACCACACGCAAATGATCAGGGTAATGAATGTGGCGGCGGCGATGGCGACGATGAAGGGCAGCAGCACCTCCTGAAGGGCCCTCATTTCAATGCCGAGGAACACGGCGCAGATCATGAAGTCCACGGAACCGCCGACCAGACGCCGGGTCGTTTCGCCGTCTATGAGGTGCAGGATGTCGATCTTGCCCATGAACTTGCGCAGCAGCATGGCGAGGAACATGCCCCAGCAGAAAGTCAGGCCGAAACCGAGCCCCGCGATGCCGGCGGGCATGTACTTGGAGAACAACAGCCCGAAAAGATAGGCCACGCCATAGATCGCCGCCATGAGGCCCACATGGAAGCCGAGGTTGTCGATGTTGGCGGGGTGGGTGGTGCTGTGGGAACAGGGGGGATTGTCGCCGCGATCCATAAGGCCGCGCAGGAAGTTCTGGGGCAGCTCGCCGGAACGCCCTCCGGTGCACCAGCCGCGCTTGATGCCGTAGAAGGCCAGCGGCACGCCCACGATGCCCGCCACGAGGAAACCGACGGCGGCGAAGGCCAGCCCGACGCTCAGGGCGTTGGCGGTCTGATAGGAAGTCTGCCAGATGGTGGCGTAGGCCTGCGTCTGGCCTGGGCCCTGCGTGAAGCCCGCGCCGAGGAGGTAGCCGTTGACGGTTTCAAACGTGCCCCCGAACAGGTCCTGCCACAGCACGAAAACGCCCTTGCCGATGAGCGCCTGCACAGAGAAGGTCATACCAAACACGAGCGCGATCCACAGGGCGCCACGCATCACAACCTTGCCGCTGGCGGGCTTCTTGGTCTGGAGCAAACCGATGCCCACGAAGCCGAACGCGAACAAGTGGAAGGTGATCATACTGAAAATGTTCGGCGTAATGTCCTTCCAGCCGGTGGAGGTGGGCATCCCGACCAAATCAAGGTTGATCAGCACGAACCCGATGAGGCCACCTATAAGGGAGGAAGGAAACAGCAGCTTCTGGAACAACGGCACCTTGGCACGGATTAACGTCCCGAGCATGAGCAGCATACCGATCCAACACAATGCGCCCAGATACGGATAAAATGACGCTTCCATGAATCCCTCTCTTGGTAAGGCAACCGTCAAAGTTGTGAGTATCCGCAACCACAGGAGCCGGGGAAACCCGACGGAGAAGGCGGGAAGGAGCGCCCCCATGCCGCCGGGTTTCCGGCAAGGCTATTCCAGCGACCCGTATACGAGTTCGTTGCCGACGATGGTCGCCAGCACCGGAATGTCGCGGATAGCCTTTTTGTCCACGGCGAGGGGGTTGTCCCCAAGCACGACCATGTCGGCCAGCTTGCCGGGTTCGAGACTGCCCTTGCTCGTTTCCTCACAGGCCTGATAGGCGGCCCACGAGGTCACGCTGCGCAGCGCGTCCATGACGGAAATGGTATATTCCTCGCCAAGGACTTGCCCGCTGCTGGTGATGCGGTTGACCGCAGACCACACGGAGAGCAGGGGATCAATGGGGGTTACGAACGTGTCGTTGTGGTTGCTGAACAGGATGCCGCGTTTCAGGGCGCTGCGGAGCGGGCTGATGCGCTTGGCGCGATCCGGGCCGAGGAAGATGTCGCGGTGGCGGTCGCCCCAGAAGTAGGTGTGGACCACGAAGAACGAAGGCACCACGCCGAGGCGCTTGATACGGTCGAGCTGATCCTCGCGCACGGTCTGGCAGTGGATGATGATGTGCCGGGCGTCGGCGCGGGGATAGCGCTTCTGCGCCTCTTCATAGGCATCCAGAATGAGCTGGATGGCTTCATCGCCGTTGCCGTGGATGGCGATCTGCCAGCCCTGCCGATGCAAAGCCACGATGCGATCGATGAACCCTTCCGGGTTTTCCTGGATATAGCCGCGCCACATGGGGCCGTCCGGCAGATCATAGATGATTTTGTGGTAGGGATTGCTCAGGCAGCCGGTATAGCATTGCAGGCTGCCGTCGACGAGGTGCTTGACAGCGCCGAGGCTGATCTTGCGGTCGGCGGTCAGCGGCGTACCGGAAGCGTGAGAAGTGAACTGGTTGAGATCGCAGCAGCCGAGGCCGGGCAGGATCTGCACTCGGTTACGGAGCAGTCCCTTTTCATGGGCCTTGCGGAGCTGTGCCCACTGCTTTTCCTGCGTGAAGCCGTCCTGCGCGGACGTGACGCCCTTCGCGGTGTAGGCGTCGCAGGCGGTTACGATGCTGCGCATCCAGTCTTCCTCGGAAGCTTCGGGCAGCAACGCGGCAACGGGATTCATCGCCGGGGGTTCCTCCAGAACGCCGTTGGGGTTGCCGTGCCCGTCGCGGCGGATGATCCCGCCAGGGGGATCGGGCGTATTCCGGTCATAACCGACCAAGGCCAGGGCGCGGCTGTTGCAGGAGCACAAATGGCCGGAAACATGGCGCAGGAGCACCGGATGATCGGGCGTCACGTCGTCCATGTCGGACGCGAGCGGGTGGCGGCGATCCGCAAGGGCGGTGTCATCGTAGCCATACCCAAGAATCCACTCGCCCTTAGGCGTGGAGGCGGCCTTTTCCTTGAGCAGATCGCGGATTTCGGCAATGTCCTTCACCTTGCCTACCGGCGGGGAGGAAAGATCAAGCTGCGTGGCGAACATGAGCCCGGCCCATACAAAATGGCTGTGCCCATCGACGAAACCGGGCAGCATGGTCCGGCCCCGTAAATCAATGACCACGGTATCCGGCCCGGCATGGGCCATAACGTCATCGTCCGTTCCCACAGCGAGGACGACGTTGCCTTCAACGGCCAACGCGCTGACCACGCTTCCCCGTGAATCCATCGTCAATATCGTACCGTTCCGGTAGATCTGCGTTGCCTTGCCCATGGTGCTGGCTCCTTTGTTGAGATTGTTCACGCGATTGATCTTTTTAGAGCAATCGACATGCCAATCGGAAAACCCGGAGCCTATTAGCAGAGATCCCTATGTTTCTATTACATTATCTTAAAAAAAGACACCCGCATCCCCCGCGGAGAGCAAGCACCAGAGGCCCCGGAGTCCAGCTTTTTGGACAAAACGGAGTTAGTGTAAACATAATATGTTGAATAAAAATGAGAAAAGAGAAAAAAGAAAACGCTGAAGCGGCGTAGAAAAAGGACAGGAGGGAAATCCCTTTTCCCTGAATCATTAAAAATCATTCATCCTTTTCAAAAAGAGTCTTTCTTGCGTCACTGCCTCACCATGTTTCCAGAAAACTGGAATCATCCAAAAATAAAGACGCGGCTCTTTCCACTTTGCCTTTTTCGAAGGGACAAGCTCCCCCGACAGGTTCATCCGGCAGAGATGATAATCCGAGGAAAGCCACTAGAACACCTGTGGGCCCCCGCTCCGCACTGCGTGAGGCTTTCCTCCCTTATAGACACGAACCTGTCTGCAACTCCCCCTCTTTTGTTTTGCCGCAGCTGCTCTGTTCCTCTATGCCAAGCTGCGGAACAGGACTTTTCCGGCAAAGGAAGTTACCTTGACATAACTTTAAAAATAAAAAGTTCCTCCGGCGACAGCGTCAGCCTTCCGAAACATCATCTGGCGGAAACTGGCGAAGATACGGCGTGGCATACTCCTCCGATCCCACACCCCATCAATCCGCCTTTTCCCCCAACGGTTTTTGCCCATGCGCAAAAGGACCGGACGGATGGTTGCCGCTTTGGGCGCGGACTGTTTCCAAGTGACCTTCCCATCTTGATTTGTATGCGTCGCGCTCTTTCTCGGCTTGCTTGAGCGCATCCTTGCATATGGCAAGCTCCTTCTGAATCTCGGAAAGCCGGCTCTCCAAGACGGCCTCCTTTTCAGATTGGCTCTGTGGGATAACGGCCCGGATGTTCATCCCCACCGCCTGCATGTACCGGAGCATGTCCGGGAAGGACGTCTTTTCCCCACCGGCACCTTCAAGCCACCGTTTTGTGGTCACTTTGCTGACACCGCACATCTCTCCAAGCTGTTCATAGGTCATTTTGGGCTTTTGGTTGCGCAAGGCCTCAAGCCTCCGGATGAACTCCCTCCAGACCTGTTCAAAAACTTTTTCTGCGTTCATTTTAGTTACATAAGTGAAACGATGTTACATCGGTAGTTCGGTTTTCGTTGACTTAGAAGTTTCATTGAAGTAACTTTTTATTATAAACGAACATGGTCACGGCCTCTCAAGCGGCTGCCACAAAGGGCCCCTCTGACGCCCAGGAAACAGCCGAGCACCAAAAAATGCAGGGCCAAAGGGACTACTGCATACCCATATGGCATAAATAACACAATGTAATGATTATAGTTTCAACATCCATCCGGGGAGAGTGCTCATGACGCAGGAAGTGGAAAACTGGACCTTTAACGTGCTCCCCGGCCAAGCGGGCAGGCGCAGCGAGAAGCAGTCTCCGTGGTATGACATGGCTACAGCGGCGGTGGCCATGATTGCCCGGCCCTACATCCCGCAGGGCGGCAAAGTGTATGATCTGGGATGCGCTGCCGGGAACGTCGGACGCGTGCTGGCGCCGACGCTGCATGAGCGGGAGGCGCAGTTTGTGGCCCTGGACGGCTGCCGGGACGTCGTGGTTGACTACTGCGGGCCGGGAAGGGCCATTATGGCGGACGTGGCCAGTTATCCGTACAAGCCTTTCGACGTAGCGGTGGCCTTCCTGACGCTCATGGACCTGCCCTCCTCGACGCGGCAACTTTTATTGTCGACATTGCGGAGCAAGATGAGGCCGGGCGGGGCAATCATCATCATAAATAAAGAAAAGCCCCCCAGAGGTTCCCTGTCCGCCACAGCATCCCGGCTGACATTCGGCTGCAAAGTGGAAAGGGAGGCCCATGAAGCAAGGAAGTGGAGAGGACACTATACGTTAGAGATATATTCGGCTCTCTACCGCAGCGAGTTGGGGCCCGATGCCGTGGAGGCTTTCCGGCTTGGTGATTTTGTGGGGTGGCTGATAGAGGGGTAAAAAGCTATATTCCCTCTTGGAAATCGGAAGGATAACCGACTTCCTATCCAGATCCCCCCAGCCGCAATAAGCATATTTCCTTTGCTGCCACACCAATCAATGCCTCGGGCCGTTGGCATACCTTATTCCAGAGACGGATGGGGCTGGCCACGTCCGGCATATCCCTTCAGCCGGTGCCTTTTATCTTTCAGGCGCCATACATAGTGTCGACGTTTGGTTTCCGACATAGCTGATTTTCATATGAAGTCCTTTTCATTCCCATCGGATATCCCTATAAGACCAGATACGGTTCTGCCGCTCACCATGCGCCATATACCGCATACGGACGCGCCGCCCTCCCCGGCCTTTGGAGGTATCCATGCCCCGCTCTCTGAATCTTCCCCAAGCCATCCTCGCCATCGCCCTGCACGCCGCCGGACGCCCACTCCTGACGCAGGAACTCGCCGTGCTGGCGGGAAAACCGCAAGAGGCCATCGCCTCCCTTCTTGAACCGCTCCTCGACGCGGGGTTCGTTGCCCATACCGAAGCCCCGGACGCGTGGGTTTGCCCCGGCCTGCCGGATGCCGTGCGGGACGAATTCGTGCGCCTTCTCGTCCGGAACGCCCCTCCGGGCAGCCTCACCCATGCCCTCGCGCGGCTCGGGGCTCCGGACATGGCCCTCGACGACTGCACCGCCATCGCCGAGGCCATCGGCGACGATCTCGGCAAGCAGCGGCCGGGCAGCATCATCTGCATGGAATGCGCGCTGCGTTTCCTGATCGCCTGGGGCGAGCGCCACCTGTACACCGCCGGAGGCTCGGAAAGCTGCCTGTACGGCAGACTCGCACTGACCTTTCAGAGCATGTGCATCCTTGCCAACCGCCACATTCCTCTGGCTTTCAGGCTCTCGTCCATCGCCTACGAGCTGGCGGGCTACGGCGGCAACGAACGCTTCCGCCCCCTCATCGGCATCCTCAAAAGCTATATGCGGCTGCTCTGCTTGGAGCTCCCCGAAGAGCCCTGGAACATCAGCGAAATCGAGACCGAATTCCTGCGCCTGAAGGACGCCTGCGAACAGGAGATGAAAAACCACATCGCCTGCTTTGCGGGCCTGCTCTATGCCATCAGCGGCAACTATCCGGATTCGCTGCGCAGCCATGTCCATCAGGGGGAACCCGGCGACTGGCTCAACCGGATCGCGCTGTTCCATGCCATGAGCATCAGCCAGTCGGCCATGTACCTCGGACGTTACACCCTCGCTATCGGGACCGTGGAATCCGCCCGCCACTCAGCCGAACTTGCCGGAGAGAAAACCTTCTCCCTGCTCTGGCTGACCCATTTCTGTTTCCTGCTGCTGCGCAAAGGCGATTGGGACGAAGCGCTCAACCATCTGGACTTCCTGTTTTCCTGCACCCATCCGGTAGAGAATCCCAAAATTTTCTCCAGCACGGTGCGCGGGCTGGCGCTCTATCACTATCTCAACGGACGGCTCGACGCCGCCTACCGCATCCTCCGCCGCGAAACAGAAAACGCCATTGCCGCGGGTTCGCCCCACTCCCCCTTTGTCGATCCCTATATTCTGGATATGCTGTATGGCTTCACAAGGGCGGGGTATCCCGAGATCCCCCGCTACGCATTCCGGGACACGCTCGAAGCACTCCTCCGCAGCCCCAACCGGCAGCTGCGTGGTGCGGCACTCCGCGTCAAGGCCCTGTGCCTGCGGGACGGCAGGGCGGACCTGTGGGATGCGGAGGAAACCGATCCCGTAAGCCTCCTCCGCCAAAGCGTGGGCTGCCTCGCCTCTTCCCAGGACGTACGGGAATTGGCCCTGTCCCGCCATGAGCTGGCGAACACGCTGGAAAGGCTCGGACGCCACGATGAGGCCCGCCCTTTCCGTATGCTGGTTTCGGAGTCCATAGGCCGGGCATCCCACGCGGACATGGACCCCCTCGAAATCTCGATCCTCGCCACGCGGGACAGGGACAGCGACGTCTTTTCGCCGGGCGTCCCGAATATCGGCACCCTCTTCCTGAAAGAAGAACTCATGGACCGCTGCCATGACGCCTTCAACGACGTCCCCATCCGGCAGACGCTTGAGGACAACCTCCAGCGCATCGTCAACGTCGCCCAGCTCGAACTCAAGGCCGAGCGGGCCGCGCTGTTCAGGCCCTCGGCGGGCGGCAACTCCGTGGAGTGCGCCGCCTCGGTGAACCTTACCCGGACGGAGATGCAAAGCCCGGCCATGCGCGACCGGATTGCGTGGATCGCGGATTGCCTGAGCAATGGGAAGGGGGACCGGGATCGGCAGGCGATCTGCCTGTCCTTGAATGTCGGCGGGCGGCAGCCGTGGCTGCTGTATCTCGACACACGGTTCGGGCCGGGCTTTCTGACGCAGCTCAAAAAAAGCGAACTCGGGGAACTGGCGCGGCTGTTCGCGGCGGAAGTGCGGACCGCACTGCGCCTCGACGACATGCTGCAACAGGAAATCCATTGGCAAAACGCCAAATTCAACGCCGTGACGCTCCAAAAAAACACGGGCGAAGCCCCCATCATCGGCGAAGGGCTGAAACCGTTCGTCTCGCAGGTGCGGCAGGTGGGTATGACGGACGCCGCCGTCCTGCTTTATGGGGAAACCGGAGCGGGAAAAGACGTCATCGCGCGGCAGATCCATCTTTTCAGCCAGCGAAAGGGGCCCTTTGTGGCGGTCCATCCGGCCAGCACCCCGGAACAGCTTTTCGAAAGCGAGTTCTTCGGGCACGAAAAAGGCTCCTTTACAGGCGCTACGAGCCAAAAAATCGGGTACTTCGAAATGGCCAACGGGGGGACCCTCTTCATCGACGAAGTGGGGGAAATGCCCCTGAGTATGCAGGTCAAGCTCTTGCGCGTACTCCAGAACCAACGGTTCATGCGTGTGGGCGGCACCGCCGAAATCATATCCCGGTTCCGCCTCGTCGCCGCCACCAACCGAGATCTGCGCGATGAGGTCGCCAAAGGGCGCTTCCGTGAAGATCTCTTCTACCGGCTTTCCGTGGTCCCTCTGCGGGTCCCCCCGCTGCGCGAGCGCCGGGAGGACATCATCGGGCTTGCGGAGGCGTTCGCGGAATCCTACTGCCAACGCTACGGCAGGCCATCCCTCCGGCTTACGGATGCGGAACGGGCCTGCCTCCTGAACTACTCCTGGCCCGGCAATGTAAGGGAACTCAAGAACAACATCGAGCGGGCGGTCATCCTGAACGCGCCCTTGCTCGAACTGGTGTCACCCAGCCGATCAGCCGCATCCGGATCGGAGGCGGGGGCCTTCATCATCCCGGATTTTCCCACGATCCCGGAACTTGAGGAGCGCTATCTGCGCTATGTCCTTGAGCGGACGGGCGGCAAGGTCTGCGGCCCTGACGGTGCGGAATCCCTGCTCCGCCTCAAACGCTCGACCATCTATCTCAAGCTGAAAAAATACGGGATCATTCCTTCCGACTTCATATAAAGGCGGAAAAAGGACGCTTGGGGGCAGTTCCGGTTCAAGCCGGGAGACCGTTTCCCTACATCCAAAGCGTTTCCTTGGGCATCCGGCTGCCAGGGAAAAGCCATCCTCAAAAAGCATTACGGGCGGGAAGCCCTTTGGCCAAATCTCGGACGGGGTTCCATCCTGTTGGGCCAACATTGCGGCACTGGCGACGGACAGGCAATCTACAGTAGTGTTCCGGGCTCTTTTTAGGTACTGTCGATACGGTGTCTTGATTGGTTGTATCTCTTCCGTTTGACACATTTTTGAAAAAGGACTTGCACTATGAGCCTTTATTTTTCGATCTGCGCCCCTTCCGGCAAGTTTCTTTGCGCGGACGCGCTGCTTGACTCTTCCATCCATGCGTTGAAAGAGGCTTCGGAAAAGGCTGCCGGAACCTTCACGCTTTCTTTCAGCCAGGATCAATGCATCTGGTCCGTCATGATGGAAGCGAAAGACGGCAAAACCACGGTCATAAACCCTCATTTGTACGAAAAAGCAAAAAAATTTAGTATGATGATAGAGGGATGGAATAAAGAAGCGGACTAGCGTTTTCTTGATGCCCTCCCCTGCTTCCGTTTTACTCTTATACCAACCATCAACATGAAAAATACCGACAGCGGCAAAAAAAGAAGTCCGGTGAAAAGCATCACCGGACTTCTTTTTTTGCCTTCGAGAAATGCAGCGTTGAAAAATGCCCATGCGCACCGGACGCCGGTTCAGCGTTCCTCAACGCCGTGCGGATTCCAGAGAAAAGCCCTGGTTTCCGTCAGAGGGGTGTAGCGCTACCTTCTCATTGAAACGTCACATGACAGTCCATTCTCCGCCAAAGAGGTCTCCCCACCTTCTTTACGGAGCATTCGGATTATGTCCTCACCATGCCTTCTGGTTACGCTATTTGCCAAAAGAACATTTGGGGTATGTGCAGATCTTGCAGCCGAGGCAATACCCGCCTTCACCGATGCGGGCGAGTTCGGCGCGGGAGAGTTCACGCCCGGCAAGCAGGCGGGGAAGCACCAGATCAAGGAATGTCGTCTTGTAGTACAGGGCACACGCGGGAACGCCGAGCACCTGCATCCCCTCCGGGTGGGCAAGATCGCCGGGAATGCGGCCCATGAGGCTCATGGTCCCCGGCAATACCGGGACTCCGTGCAGCACGTCGGTCAACCCGGCTTCGAGCAGGGCGCGGCGGGTCATGTCATCGGGATCGACCGACAGGCCGCCCGTGGTCACGAGCAGATCGGCCCCGGCCTCCTGGATTTCCCGGACCGCTTCGGCGATGCGCTTCACATCGTCCGGGGCAATGACCGAGCGCACCACCTCACAGTGGAACTGATGCGCCTTGGCCGTGATGACCGGGATGAATTTGTCCTCAATGATGCCCTGAAAAACTTCCGTCCCGGTAACAAGGATGCCCACTTTGGCCTTGCGCAGGGGCAAGACTTCGAAAAGCGGCTTTTCCCCAAGCGCGGAAAGCGCCTCTCCGAGACGGCTGCGGGAAATATACAGCGGAATGGCGCGTGTCCCGGCAAGGCGCGCACCCTCGCCCACCACCGTGGCGTCCTGCCGCGAGGCCACCATAATCTCCGGCAGCATGTTGAAACGGAACATCCGCTCCGCATTCACGCTGAACAAACCTTCGCGCTCCGCGATAAAATCGATCTTGCCTTCATGCGGGGGCAGCTTGTAGGTCACGCCGGGACCGGCCATACGGCGGGCGAAGGCTTCCGCGACGTCGTTCTCATGCACGAGATCCCCGGCGTCGGGCGCATCCTCGACCACAGCGACATGGAAACGCCCCATCTGCTGGAGACGGCAGATGTCGCCTACGGAAATACGCTGCCCGGCCTTGAATTCCGGCCCCTTGAACGCGCCCGGCTCAATGCGGGTCATGTCATGGGCCGCTGTTTTGCCCACCGCCTCCTCAACAGGCACAACCCGCGTCGGCGGCGTCTTCAGTACCCGGCTGGCCGTGACATAGGGAGCCTCCCCCTGACAGCCGCGGCAGACCGGCCCGTCCTCTTTGGGGTACGCTTCGCCGCACATGGGGCACAGCCCGATGGCGCTCATATGCGTGTGCCCGAGGAAGCGGCGCTTCATGGTCACGGGCTCCGCCTTGCAGATGCCGTCCCCGGCTTCTTCGATTTCACTGAGCAGCCGGACCTCATCCTGATCCTTTTTGGGCTTTTCCTTGAGGAACCAGCCCCGGATTTCCGGGAAAGCGTCCAGCTTGGCGGGGTCCACGCTCACACGCACGCCCTCGCCCGTGTACTTGTCGAACAACGACACCGCATACCGGCCAAGGTTGTGCACCTTCATCCAGTTGTTCCCCGCGCTGCACAGCGTCAGCAACTGTACGGCATCAGGCAGGCACTTGCGCGTCTCCACCACGGCCTCGAACAACGTCCCCTCGGGGATACGGGCCTTCGCCATTTCCACCATGTAGCCGCCGATAAGCAGGCCCGGCGCCGCATAGCCGTGAAAGTTTTCCGCAAGCCGCTTAAATTCCTGAAAAGTGTATGATCCGATGTTCATAACGACAACGCTCTCCTGTGAGACATGCTCCGAAACGGTTCCGTAATCCGAGAGTATAGGGGATTCGCAAGGGGCTGTCACTGAGAGATGTCCCGAATCAACCACAAAAACATGCAATATGATGCATAACCAGCCTCTCGCCCTTTTAACGGAAACACCATATGATCAGCCCGTATTTCACAACAATGGGACCAGATTCCGTCCCATCCTAGAAAACAGCCTTCCGTTTTTGGGAAAACGCCTTTTCCCTGCGCCTTACCCATAAAACCGGAGGCGAAAGGAGTGTCTCCGGGAGCCGATGAGGCTCTTGCGTTGCCATCAAAATATGAGGGGGCCTTCCGGGCCCTACAGGCTTCCGCCCCCCACCAAGGGGAGTGCGGCGTGTATCCTTCTGGGCAATAAGAGGCTGGCCCGTGACGGGAAACCGCCTCTTTAGAGGCTTGCCGTGTATCTTGGCCGTGCGTACGGCACACGTTACGCCGGAATGCGCGGACAGGCCGAGCCGCGCACCCAAAAATCCGCCCCCGTTCCGTGAGGAGCAAGGGATGAGGGCCGGCCTCTGCCAGCTCAGATCGCTTGAAAAACCCAAGCGACCCTGCCGATGAGCCGTCCTGCTTCAGCAAGCGGAATGGACATCGAAGGGTGGAGCGGATTGTCCGTACGGAGCAAGAGCGTGTCACTGTCACAAAACACCCGCTTGATGACGACGCCTTCAAAAGGCACGGACACCGCGAAGATGCTGCCGCTGGAAGGCCGGACGCAGGAAGTGTCGACGCCCACGAAAGCCCCCTGGCGCACGGTAGGCGAAAAACTGTCGCCCGTTATTCGGAGGATGCGGAGTTCCTTCCCGGCATACGGCTCGGGGAGCATGATCGTCCCGGAAGGCTCCCATACGCCGTCCTGCACGCGATCGGAATCGTAATAAGGCAGGGAAACGCCCCGTCCAAGCGGCGTGGCGGCGGGTTCCGGCTCCATATAGCGCCCGTCTTCAGTGCGGAGATAGATGGGGCCCTTGCCCTGCTTGAGCCAGTCGGGGTTCACCCCGCGCATTTCAAACAGAACCAAAAACCAGCCTGGAGGCACTGTGCCGCGCTTTTTGGATTCGGAAATGGTCGATTGCTTGATACCAAGCACGTCCGCCAATTCCTGTTGCGTGCTCGTACCGGTTACGCTCTGAAACCTGCGGAAAATTTCGTCAAAGGAACTGGAGTCCATTGGGGATGCCTCTTAGTGCGCAGGAGCGGACCAACGCCCTGATAACCTGGTTGGAGTCTCATTTTTGTATGTTTTAGAATACATCTTTTTGTCAAGTCTGGGCTAGATCTCCCGGCATGGAAGATCTACCGGGATTGAAAAGCGCTATCGCTACCGTGCTCCGGCGCGTCCGAAGGGAGGCCAGGCTATCGCAACAAAAACTTGCTGATTTCGCTGGTCTCTCTCGTATTCACATTGCCCAGCTTGAGGGCCGCCGACAAAACGCCACCCTCAACGCCTTGCTTCTTATAGCGATGGCGCTGAACCTGGACGGGCTCTCACTTCTCAGGATGATTCATGAGGAAATGCTGCGGACCGGGCACGGGCGCCGCAAGAGTGTCCGGCGCAAGGCGGAAAGGCAGGACGAGCCGCATCAGGAAGCTCTCCCAAAAGAAACGGGCAAGCAGTCTCCCTCGCCTCCGGAATGAATGCCTGCCGCGGGACCATTCGGAAGTCCCCAAAGCACAAACCGCCGGGCACAGTCAATCAGGCATTCTCTGACGCGGGCAGCCATTGGACCCAGATCGAACGGGAACGCGGTCCGTCGCCTTCATATAAGTAGACACTCTGCCATGTGCCGAGGCGCGGTTCGCCGTCCTCCACAATCACGAACAGGGACGGTCCCATAAGGCTCGCCTTAATGTGCGCGTCGCTGTTGCCTTCCCCATGCCGCCATTCTCCCCGATGCGGTATGATGCGGCTGAAAAAGGCCGTCATGTCCCGGCGCACATCGGGATCGGCCCCTTCATTGATCGTCAGGCCGCAGGTCGTATGCGGGCAAAACAGTGCCGCAACGCCGTGCCTCCAGCCTTTTTCCCGGATCACGGCGCAAAGGCGTTCCGTGATGTCCACCATCTCCTCCCGGTCCCGGGTGACCACCGTACATATCTCCATAGGAAACCCTCTCTTGCTCCGCCTTGTACAGGCATCGGGGCTTCAATGCAAGTAAACAGCTATGAATGATTGGATGGATATGTTGTATATAACATCATAGAATGTTTCATTTCACATAAAATGCCCTGCCATTCTCGCCTTCCTCTGGACATTGCTTATCAACACGCGTTATTATTCATCTCAGGCGAACAGACTTCGTCCGAGGAAACGTTATGGACCAAAGAGAACTGAGGGGATTGCGTACCTATGCTTTGTACTGCATCGTGGCGGCCGCCCTGCTCGCCGTGGTATTCCTCTTCTATTTCAGCAGGACGAAGCAAAACATTCAGGAACAAGCCGAAGCGCAGCTCACTGAAGTGACGCGCCAGTACGCCAACGCCATCAAAGCGGACATGCGCGGCAATATCCAAACCGTCGAGGCGCTGGCCCATGTCTTCGGGGAACTCGGACAAGGCAACCCTGAAACGATCATCCCTCTGATCACGGGGGCCGTCGCTACGCTCGGGCTCAAGCGCATGGGGTTCGTCACCCTCGACGGCATGGCCCACACCACCGACGGCCTGACCTTCGACGCCCGGGACCGCCTCTATTTCAAGAGGGCGCTCACGGCCTCCTCCACCGTCGCCATCCTGCTCGTGGACAAGACCGACAACACCCCCATCAACGTCTACGTCTCCCCTATCGTACACAAAGGCAAGGTCCTCGGCGCCCTCTTCGCCACGGTACAGACGGACGCCTTCATCATGTCCATCGACGACCGCCTTTTCAACGGCAGCGGGCAGGTGCTCGTCACCAACAATCAGGGGCATATCCTGTTCCGGGGGCGCGGCCCGATCCCGCTCGCCCGCTACAACAACATCGCGGAACTGATTCCCACAGGCGTCCCCCCCGCCCCCGGGAATGACATACCGGACACGTTCGGCAGCGGCGGGCTGTTCCGCTACGATGGCTCGCCCTACTACATGGCGCACAGCAAGCTGGAAATCACCTCCACGGACTGGCACATCTTTTCCATCGTCCCGGAGGATACGCTGACCGCCAACGTGGGCACCATCCAGAGGGAAGTGCTCTATCTCATGCTGTTCTTCATCGGCTTGAGCATGGTGTTCCTCTGGCTCGTGCTCAGGATGCAAGGACGGCAAGCCAAACGTCTCCGACGGGCCAAACAATTCCTCGAAACGGTCATCGAGAACATCCCCGGCGGCTTTTTCCGCTACAGCAACGACGAAAAACAGGAATTCGACTACATCAGCGAAGGGTTCCTCAAGCTGCTCGGACACACGCGGGCCTCATTCAGGGAAGCCTACGGCAACCGGTTCGACAACCTCGTCCACCCGGAAGACCGCAAACGCGTGCTCGAATCCATCAACAGCCAGATCATGCACAGCGACTACGATACGGTGGAGTACCGCGTGACCAAGGCGGACGGGCGGATCCTGTGGCTGTTCGATAAGGCGCAGCTCGTGCGCGACGAAAACGGGCGCTCGTGGTTCTACGTCATCGTCATGGACATCACGTCCCTGCGCAATACGCAGCAGGAACTCAAAATCAGCGAGGAGCGCTACCGTATCCTCACCGAGCTTTCCGAGCGCATCATCTTCGAACACGACCTCGTAACCCGCTGCTCCTATTTTTCTCCCCGCTTCAAGGAAAAATTCGGCTATGACCCCGCCGTGGACAGCACTTCCGGCTCGCTTTCGGAATACTGTATACATGCCGTGGACAGGCCGCTCTACCGCCGGTTCGTCACCCAAATCCTGTCGGGGCACTCCGCTCCGGCCGAATTGCGTTTCCTCAAGCAACCCTCGGGGTTTCTCTGGTGCCGGGTCCAGGCCGTGGCCATTTTCGACGAATCGGGCCAGCCCGTACGGCTCGTGGGCGAAATCGAGGACATCGACGCGGAAAAGCGCGATACGGAACGGCTCCGCATGAAAGCGCAGCTCGATCCGCTCACCGGCCTCTACAACGCGAGTTCGGCCAGAAAGCGCATTGAAGCCAGCCTTCAACAGCCCCCCAGCGTGGGGATGCATGTGCTTGCGGTAATCGATGTCAATCATTTCAAGCAGATCAACGATACATGCGGCCATCTCACCGGGGATCACGCGCTCATTGAGACGGCGCGGCGCCTGGGCTCCATGCTCAAAGAAGGGGACATCGCCGGGCGCATCGGCGGTGACGAGTTCATTGCGCTTTTCCGGGGCGTGCCCTCAATGGCTGCCCTCGAAAAACGCATCGACGAACTCAGGCGCGGGCTGTCGTTCCCCTTGCCGGACGGCCTTTCCATGTCCGCAAGCATCGGCATAGCGGCTTTCCCCAATGATGCAGCCGACTACACCGGGCTTTTCCGGTTGGCGGACGCCTCCATGTACGCCGACAAGCGGCACAGGGATGAAGATGAGATGAAGGGGAATTGAGGGAACATGGGGAGAGGGAGGGGAAACTTTCTGGAGAAAGTTTCCCCTCCCTCTCCCCAAACCCCTCTCCCTCCTCTTCAAAGACTTTCAACTGGTGGGGAGGCCGCGCGAAGGGAGTTCGTTCCGATGCGAGTCCGAAAGAACAAGTTCCTGCGGGTAGACTGGAACAACGCTTTTCCCCATGCCCGCTGATTATCCTGCAATGCGAGTCCTCGAAGGTGGGGCCTCGGAAAAGCTCGGATTGCCGGGTTAAGCTGGGATGTTTGGGGAAATATGTTCCATTCTCGAGAGTACGCCGCTCTCGGGAATGCTGTGAACAAGATTCGATAAGCATAAAAGTCTTTGGAAATGGAGGGATGGGCTCCGCGCCGATGGGTTTGGGGAAGGGGAAGCGTGGGGGCGCTCCCCCCCTTTCTTCAGAAAAGTTTCCCCTCCCCCCAGTGTTTCTCCAGCGTTTATTCTTCCAGACCGTACTTGCTCATTTTCCGGTATAGCGTGGGGCGGCTGACGCCGAGGGCAAAGGCCGTCTGACTGATGTTCCCGCCAAAACGGACGAGGGCGGCGGCGATGGCCTGCCGCTCGATGTCCTCAAGCGTCGCCTGCGCCGGGGCGGGCGCGGCGGGCCTGCGGTTCTCCATGAGATCCGCAATCCCAAAATGCTCGGGCAACAACGCGCCGCCTTCCGCCAGATGCACCGCCCGCTCCACGGCGCTCTCCAACTGCCGGATATTGCCGGGCCACGGGTAGCGGAGGATCGCCTCCGCTGTCTCCTGAGGCAAGGGGACCGGATGCCGGTTCAGGCGCAGCTCGTGCCGATGGATGAAGTGCTCCGCCAGCGGGAGGATATCTTCGGCGCGCTCGCGGAGCGGAGGCACGAGGATGCTCAAGGTGCTGATCCGGTAATAGAGATCCGCCCGGAACTGGTGCTGCGCAATGGCCTGTTTGAGATCCTTGTTGGTCGCGGAGATGATACGGAGGTCCACGGGTACGGTGCGCAAACCGCCCACGCGCTGGATTTCTCCCGACTGGAGCACGCGCAGCAGCTTGACCTGCATGTCGAAAGGCATATCCCCGATTTCGTCGAGGAACAGCGTGCCCGTGTCCGCAAGCTCGAACTTGCCGGGCCGCCCGCCCTTCTGCGCTCCCGTGAACGCGCCTTCCTCATAGCCGAACAGCTCGCTCTCCAAAAGCTCTTTGGGAATGGCCCCGCAGTTGATCGCCACAAAAGGCCGGTTCCGTCGGGGGCCGTCGTTATGGATGGCCTGCGCGAACAGCTCCTTGCCCGTTCCCGTCTCGCCGGAAAGCAGGACCGGGGCCGTGCTTCCAGCCGCGATGTGGGCAAGGTGCAGAGCCGAGCGCAGGCTCTCGCTCGCCCCGAGGATGGACTCGAAGGTGAAATGCGCGTGCGCTCCGGTCATCTCCACCGCCATGCGCATCATTTCCTTCTTTTCCATGACCGTGAACAAACCGCCCACCAGTTCGCCGCTGTTCATGCGGATAGGGTCGAGGGACGCGAAATGCGTCGTCCCGCTGCGCCGGGCAAGGATTTCGCGTGCCCGGAACCCCTTCCCTTCCTTGAGATATCCCGTGATGTTATAGCTCTCGCCCACGCTCTCCTCAAAGGACTTGCCCTCGCAGCCGGGCGAAAGCTTCAGCAGCTTGCGGGCCGTGCTGTTGGCCTCCACGATGCGCCCGGTCTGATCCACGGTGACGATGCCGCGGGAATCGGATTCCACCAGCGCGCGCATGTACTGGTTCTTGATCGCCAGCTCGCGGATGCGTTCGCGTTCGCGCAGCTGCGAAGTGACGGTTTCCGCCGCCTGCCGCACAAGCCCGAGCGTGTGGATGTGCATCATGTCGGAACCGCCGCTCAGGGAAATGGCGCCGAGCACGCGGCCCCCATCCAGCGAAAAAACCGGTGCGCCCGCATTGCTGATCTTGCGGGCCTGCGCGGAGTACATCCGGTCGCCGGGCAGGAACACGGGGACGCGCTCCTCAAGCGACAGGCCGATGGCGCATGTCCCGATGTCACGCTCCGTCCAACGGTAACCGGGGATGCAGCGCCGCCGCTTGAAATGCTCCACGAGATCGGAATCCCCAACGACATACAATACATAGCCCTCTGAATCCGCGAGGGCCATACAGAACCCCGTATCCCGCAGCAGGCGGTACAGGGAATCGATCTGCTCTTTCGCCAGCGTATAAAAAACGCGCTGCCCGTTGATGCGCTCGCGCAGCTGCTCATCGGAAAGGCGGGTGGATTCGGGAGCGCCATCAAGGTGGGGGTCCACGCCGTAACGGGCGGACCGCTCCAGCGAGCGCCGGATAATATCTTCCTGATCCGGTACGCTTTGCCGGATAGTCTGCGCGGAAGGAGAAGGCAACGTGGTCAACATGGAATGGCCTTTGTAATAAAACATTACAATGTAATGATACGTTACATTATTTTACCTAAAAAGACGAAAACCGCTGGTAGTTCTTCACTCGCGAGGTATCTTTTTATACCACAAAGGACTACATATGTCACGTATCGTTACAATCCCGTATCGCCCGTTTTTACGCCTTTGTTATGTAATCGCCTTATTTTTCTTATAAAAATAAGATTGTAACGTTCTGGCACAATACCTGCTTAGAAGGACACGGGCACAACAGCGGCCCGGCGCGGACACCCCCCTCCGCGCGGCAATCGCAAAGAGCGGAATGTTTAATCGGATTACGTCGAAAACCTTTTGGATTCTGGGGAGAACCACATGGGCAGGCTTTTAAGACGGAATATCTGGATCGAAGCGGGCATCAGCCTCTTCCTCATGCTCTTCTTCATCTATTTCTATTGCCACATCGATCAGTGGGTCATCGAAACCCTGCCCTCGACCATCAGCCCCGCCTTTTTCCCGTCCGTCGTCACTCTCGTCCTCATCATCATGAGCGCGCTGCTCACGGGGTTCTGCCTCCGGTCCGTACGCCACATGCTCGCGGGCAAGGTCGACGAGGAACGCCTTGAACTTCAGGAAGGCGGAGAGGAGGCCGGACGCTTCGCCGCCCTCGCCGGTTACGTCGGCATCCTCTTCCTCTACCTCATCGGCCTCCACTTCATCGGATTCGTCTACTCAACGCCGATCGTCATGTTTCTTGTGTCCCTGATGCTCGGACTGCGCCACTGGCTCATCGGCATCGTCTGCTACGTGCTGTTCACGCTTCTACTCAATTACGTGGCGTTCAACTTCATGCAGATCATCCTTCCTACCGGCGTCCTGTTCGGCTAGGCCAACCACGGGAGAGGCAACATGTTCGCGGACATCTGTACAGGGCTCATTTCCATCCTCACTCCGGAAACCATCGGGGCCGTGGCCCTCGGCATCTTCACGGGGCTCATGTTCGGGGCCATCCCCGGCATTTCGGGCATCATGGCCATTTCCATCCTCCTGCCGCTGACCTTCTACGTCAGCCCGCTGGTGGGCATTCCCATGCTGCTCGGCATCTATAAGGCCAGCATGTTCGGCGGCTCCATCACCGCCGTCCTCCTCAACACCCCCGGCGCGCCGCCGGCCGTCTGCACCGCTATGGACGGCTACCCCCTCACCAAGCAGGGCAAAGCGGGCAAGGGCCTCAACGCGGCGCTGGTCGGCTCGGTGTTCGGGGACACGTTCAGCAACATCCTGCTCATCTGCGTGGCCGCCCCCCTGTCCTATCTCACCCTCAAAGTCGGCCCCGTCGAGCAGTGCAGCCTCATCCTGCTGGCCCTGACCGTAGTGGGCAGCATTTCGGGCTCCTCCATCCTCAAGGGCATCCTCCTCGCCACCGTGGGCGTCTCCGGTACCACCGGGGCCATGCGCTTCACCTTTGAAAACGAAAACCTCATGTCGGGCATCGCCCTCATCCCGATGGTCATCGGCCTGCTCTGCCTGCCCGAAGTCATCCATCAGGCCTGTTCCGGCATCCGCAAGACCTTTGAACAGCAGTTCGATCTTTCCGGCGAAAACGGCCACCTCTCGTGGCAGGAAATCAAAAGCCGCATCCCGGTCCTGCTCCGTTCGTCCATCATCGGCTCGGTCATCGGCGCCATGCCCGGCCTCGGGGCTTCCCCAGCCGCCTACATGGCCTACTCCGAAGCCCAGCGCACCTCGAAACATCCCGAGCAGTTCGGCAAAGGCGCCATCGAAGGCGTCATGGCCCCCGAAGCCGCCAACAACGCCGTGACCGGTTCCGCCATGATCCCGCTCCTGACCCTCGGCATCCCCGGCGACGACGTGACCGCCGTGCTCATGGGCGCGTTCCTCATCCAGGGCATCACCCCCGGACCCAACATTTTCTTTGAAAACACCACCGTCGTCTACGGCATCTTCGGCTCGCTCATTATGTGCGACATCCTGCTCTACGTCATCGCCAAGCTCGGTTTCAGGGTATGGGTCCGCATCACGCAGCTCCCGAAGCACATCATCTTCTCGACCGTGACCATCTTCGCCTTTGTCGGCACCTACTCCATCAACCAGAACCTGTTCGACATCCTCTGCCTCATCCTGTTCGGCATCCTCGGCTACGGGATGCGCCGGTTCCAGTTCCCGGCCGGGCCAATGATCATCGGCTTCATCCTCGGGCCTCTGCTGGAGTCCGCCTTTGATCAGACCATGACCCTTTCCGACGGCAGTTTCATGATCTTCCTGACGCATCCGTTCTCGGTCGTGCTTCTTCTGCTCACCGTCGCCGCCGTCTTCAGCATCGCCCGCGCACGTCTGCGCCGCTCGAAGATCGCCCAGCTTGCGCAGGAAGGATAGGAAAAGATGAAATTTGGGGGAGGGGAGAGGAACCCCTTCTGGAGAAG